>JABAHP010001229.1_pt5 | contig 48558 bp, 32 predicted proteins | sample 7062081 | NCBI WGS metagenome assembly JABAHP01 (sample SAMN14534357, study PRJNA622989) | marine sediment metagenome | biome: marine biome [ENVO:00000428]; feature: marine pelagic biome [ENVO:01000023]; material: deep marine sediment [ENVO:00002113] | place: India: Gulf of Kutch | collected...
TTCGACCAGGCCACGGGGAACGTCACCTTCTGGACGGCCGAGGATGTGAACGGGGACTTCTTCCTCCCGTTCACGGCCACCGACCCAGGGGACCTCTCGGCCCAGCTGGAGCTCAAGGTCGTGGTGGTACCGGTGAACGACGCGCCCAGGGCGACCCCCGAGCACCCGGTCTACGAGTTCGACGAGGGCTTCATGCTGGAGACCTTCGACGCCGCCGACCACATCTACGACCCCGACGGGGACACCGATCTCATCTGGCGGCTGGAGTACGCAGACCCAGCGGACGAGACCAACCTGACGGTGACCAACGAGGGCAAGTCCATATGGAACTCGGAGATGGTGCTCACCCCTGCCATCAACAGGCACGACTGGTACGGGCAGCTGGACGTGTACATCACGTGCACCGACCAGGGAGGCCTCTCGGGGNNCGGGGATGCAGATGTTCACCATCGTCATCCACAACACCCCCGACCCCCCGGAGATCGCCTCCTGGACCCCGGACACCGACGCCTCCTTCGGCGAGGGTGGGTCGATGACGTTCTCCGTGGACGACGTCCGTGACCCCGACGGCGAGGATGCCGTCCTGCACTTCTCCTTCTGGGTCTTCGGACCCGGGGACCTGACGGCCCACGAGGTCCAGAACAGCACCGAACCATCTTGGGAGATGACGGTCGACTACGAGGCAGAGGGCAGGTACAAGATATCCGTCATCGTGTACGACGAGGACATGATGTCCTCGGTCTCCCCCCTGGAGTGGCAGGTGACGGTCACGAAGACCAACCGGCCTCCCACCGTCGAAATAACGACGCCCGCCGAGGGGGATTCCTTCGGCCAGGGCAAGTGGGTGGAGTTCGCCGCCACCCCGGACGACCCTGACGTGGAGGACCGTTCCGGTCTGCAGGTGGAGTGGTACGAGGGGGACACCTGGCTTGGCAAGGGGAGGACCTTCTCGGTCCGTAACCTCAAGCCCGGGACCCATGAGATCACCGCGGTCGTGACGGACGGGGGCGAGCTCAGCTCCGAGGCCAACGTGACCATCAAGGTGAACAAGAAGGAGGAGGAACCCGGGTTCGCTGGCACCGTGGCTGTGATGGCCGTCCTCATCGCCACGATGACGTGGGCGCTCGTGGTCCGCGGGCGCAGGATGTGAGTCGGAAGGGACGTTCGAGGAGGTGCGCTGCCATGGTGGAGACGGAGGAGGGAAGGGGGCTGGACATCAGGGCCCGGGGCAAGTTCCTCTCGAGGAAGGCCACCGCCAATCTCCGTTCCCTCCCGGACTACATCATGATTGGAGGCATGAAGTGTGGAACCACCTCCCTGTTCCAGTACCTGCAGCAGCACCCGGGGGTCAGCAAGGTATACGTGGAGGAGGTGCACTACTTCGACCTGAACTACGGGAAGGGCCTCAACTGGTACCGGGCCCACTTCCCAATGCGAGGGAAGGACGAGGAGGGGTCGTTGTGCGGTGACGACAGCCCTTACTACATCTACCATCCCCTGGTGCCGGAGAGGGTGAGGAGGGACGTTCCAGACGCCAAGCTGATCGCCCTCCTCCGTAACCCCGTGGACAGGGCGTACTCCCACTACAACCACGAGCTCCGCAGGGGCAGGGAGCCCCTACCCTTCGACGAGGCCCTGGACAGGGAGGAGGAGCGGCTCGAGGGCGAGGTCGCGAAGATGGAGGCCGACCCCGACTACGTGAGCTTCGAGCACCAGCGGCACTCGTACGTCTGCCGCGGCAGGTACGCTGAGCAGCTAAAGAGGTGGTTCGCCCTCTTCCCGAGGGACCAGCTGCTGGTACTCCAGAGCGAGGCGATGTTCCGAGACCCCCAGGGGATCTTCGACCAGGTGCTGGGGTTCCTGGGCCTACCGGCGATGGAGCTCCCGTCCTTCGACGTGTTCAATCCGGGAGGCTACTCGGACATGGACGACGGCACCCGCAGGCGGCTCGAGGAGACCTTCGAGCCCCACAACGAAGCGCTGTGGGAGCTCCTCGGCACAACCTTCGATTGGTAGGTCGGGAGCGTTGGCACGTACGTCCCAAAATGGTAACCTTTATCTAGCTCATGCATTATCGTTCTTGGAGAAGGTCCCGCGTCAGCTCTGGGGAGATGACAAACGTAATATAACGTCTGGACCTTTACGCACGACGCTCGTGAAATCACAGGGTGTATAAAAATGAACCTGTCGAAAACTACTCTATTGCTTCTCGCGATCGCGGCCATCTGCGTCCTGTTCGCGACCTCCGCCGTCGCCGACCCAGGCAACGACAACTGGCAGGAGGCCCAGGACGTCTACGATGGCAACCAGATCGACGCCACCACCTCCGCCGCCGGCGGTGGCAACCCGGCGGACGAGGACTGGTTCCGGATATACGTGACCGAGGGGCAGGTGCTCAAGCTCGGCATGATCTTCGACATGAGCAACGGTCTGGCCGGCATCTTCGTGTACGGCCCGGACGACCATACCAGGGAGATCGCCCAGAGCCACAGGGACGACGTCAACGCCAACGAGATCGACTCGTTCGTGTTCGCAAACGGCACCTACTACATCCGGGTCCACTGCTGGGGCAACGGAGCACAGTCCGCCCAGTACCGCATGTGGGTCCGGGTCGTGACCCCGCCCATCGTCACCGACGGGCAGCGGGTCTCCAACAGCGGCACCCCCCTGGTGGGAGGCATCGACAGCTCCATGTGGTACCGGGTCTGGCTGGACGGCGGCAACCAGTCGGTGGAGATGGCCGACGTGACCATGACCTACTCGGACCCCGTGGACACCCACCTCCTGGTCTACGACAGGAAGGACGACTGGTCCCTGAACCTCCTAAACTACTCATGGTCCCGGAACCAGGACGGCAACGAGAAGCTGAGGTTCGCGGCGTCCTACTCCGGTTACTACTACATCAGGCCCCTCCAGACCACCCTGGCGACCGAGTCCAACCTGGTCACCACCTTCACCGTGACCGTTGACGTGCTGGACAACATGTACAGGGCCGACGGCAACGTCCAGAGGTCCGACGCTGAGCTCATCGAGATCCGAAAGACGGTGAACGGGAAGCTCAACCAGGCCTACGACACCCACGAGTGGTACAGGTTCTACCTGAACAAGGGAGAGCAGTTCTCGGCGAAGGCCACCTTCACCAACCCCAAGCTGACGACCCACTGGGACTATTACAACCTTACCCTTTACACCCACAACGGCACCATCCTCGCCGGTGGTCACAACCGTGACCTGTCCACCGGGGCCCCATTCTCCTCGTGCTCCATATTCTTGGGAAGGGCACCCTACACCGGCCTCTACTACATGTCCCTGTCCACCTGGTACAGCCTCTCCGGCAGCGGCACCACCGACTACACCCAGGGCAAGCTGGTGAACGTCGCCAAGTTCGAGATCGACATCCTCATCCCGAACCGTCGCGTGTGGATCGTGGACCCGCCGGGAGAGATCCGGATCAACGAGGACAACGAGTACGTGCTCGACCTGACCAAGGTCTTCTGGGACCCCGAGGGCGACGAGCTGACTTACGGCACCACCGGAGGNNGGAGGGAGGGAGAACTTCACCATGCCCCTCTCCCAGTCCACCGGCCTCCTGACCATACGGCCGAACGACAACTGGTACGGTTCCGACGAGATCAGCATCTGGGCCCACGATGGCAGGCCCGACCAGAAGAACATCACCACCGTCACCCTCACCGTCAGGTCGGTCCCCGACCCGCCCTTCGTCCGCGATGGCGCGCCCCAGGTGGTGCGCATCCAGGAGGACGAGGTCAACACCACCGCCCTCGACCTCTACGACGTCTTCGGCGACGTGGACATCGAGGACAAGTTCCTCATCTTCAGCTCCGACAAGAACGAGAAGGTGAACATCGAGATCCACCAGACGTCGGGGCAGATAACCCTCTGGGGCATCGAGAACTACAACGGCGAGCAGAGGCTGTCCTTCTACGCCACCGACTCCTACAACTACCGCGTGTCCCACGACATCCGCGTGATAGTCGAGCCCACCAACGACGCTCCCGTCCCCGTGGGCAAGATAAGCCGCGAGTCTTGGGACGAGGGAAACAACCACCATATCGACGTGAAGCAGTTCTTCTCCGACATCGACGGGGACAACCTGTACTACTACGCCATGTGGGACCCCGTGGACGCGGTGACCTTCGACAACTCAGACTCGAACCCCCTCAACTCCTGGTTCGACATCTACCCCGAGGACCCGAACTTCTACGGATACATCCAGGTGACCTTCGAGGCCTACGACCGGGACAGGCTCGACCCCGATGAGGACCCGGAGGTAGCCGTTCAGACGGCCATCTTCGAGGTCAAGAACGTCAACGACGCACCACGCATCGACGCATGGACGCCGGACTACGACAACCCGCTCATCAAGGAGACGGAGTCCCAGGTCTTCACCGTCCCGCAGAACCTGATCTACGACGTGGACTCCACCAGCTTCAAGTGGCGCTGGTTCGTCAACGACGTGGAGATGGTGGACGCCACCGGCGAGTCCTTCGAGTTCCCGTCGGAGCCCGGTTACGAGGACGAGGGCACCTACCTCATCCGCTGCGAGGTCAAGGACAGCCTGGGCGAGCCCGCGCTGACCTCCCCCGAGTGGGTGCTCACCATCGAGAACATGAACCGGGCCCCCACCGTCTACCTCATCACCAAGGACACCACCGTGGAGGAGGGCAACGACATCCGCCTGCGGGCGGACGGCAACGACCCCGACGAGGACTCCCTCATCTTCGAGTGGTTCTCCATAGACGACGACGGCCGGGAGCACAGCATCGGTCTGGGGCGCGACTTCACCTTCGAGGACCCGCTCCTGCCTGGCTCCTACCGCTTCAAGTGCAAGGTGAACGACGGCGAGTCGAGCATCAGCTCGGAGCAGGTGCAGGTGGACATCACCGCCCACGAGTTCCCGCCCACCGTGCCCGGCTTCGGCGCCGTGGTCATGGTGGCCGCGCTCACCGCGGGCCTGGCGATGGCCGTCGCCATGCGACGTCGGATGTGAACGGGGCCCCCCGGCCCCGGTCCCCCCTTTCTCCTTCCGAATAGCCCAGGCCTTGTTCTCTCAGGACATTTCAAATTCTGCTCTATATTTCGAATTCTTCTCTATAATCACGTTCACTTTTTTGTGAATAATTCGAATTCTGTCCGATAACGTATATATGTGAATCGAGGAAGATGGGGGTGCAGGCCCGACTGCGAGGGCCGGGGGCGCACCCCCCGTATTGGGCAAGGCGTACACCGTAGCGTGAGCGCGAGCCCTCCTCTCGTCCCGGCCTAGGAGAGATGTGGAGATGAGAGAACGGACGCGCCTGTCCATCGTGTGCCTTGTCGTTTTATCGCTCGCCCTCGTGCCGGCCCTGTCCGTCGCGGGCGACGGGACAGCACCTCTTCCCACCGATGACCTGGAGAACCGGGAGGGCGTGGTCATCGACGAGGAGGGAGACGAGACCCAGAACTGGAGGAACGCCAGGGCGCTCACCGACGGCGACACGTACATCGGCCACGTGGACAGGGTCTCCGACAGTTCTGACCACTTCACCGTCACCGTGGCCCAGCACCAGGAGGTGAACGTGCACGTCTACCTCATGGGACACGACGGGGTGGACGAGTGGGTCAGGCCCCCGACCACCGACCCGCCGACCCCGCCGTCACCCCCGAGGACGTCGGCGATGCTGGACTGCTTCATCTACCACGACCCCGCCTCCGACTATCCTCTGGACGGCGCCTTCAACTACTACTACGTGCGCCACTACATGCTGAACATCGTGGCCCCTATGCCGGGGACCCACACGTACCATGTGAACGTCTCGGTCAACTGGGCGTGGACGCCCAACAACTACACCTGGGACTACCGGCTGGAGCTGGAGGTGGGAGCGGTGCCCGAGATCACCGCGGGGGACGTCGTCACCGACGTACTCGACATGGCGGGACGTGACACCAGGTGGTACAAGGTCAACGCCGAAGCGGGGCACGAGCTCAATGGCTCCTTCGAGATCCTCAACTTCGACACCGGGGACCCTGAGTCCAGGAACGTGGACGTCTGGGTCTTCCCCGACGACCTGGGCGGATACCCCAGGTCCCTATCGTGGGACTGGTCCGCCGCCCCCAACGAGCCGGTGGAGCCCTTCTCCATCCTCGCCACGTACGGTGGCCACTACTACATCAAGCTCCGAGGCATGAACCACGAATCCACCCTCCCCTGTACATACAGCCTGTACACCGAGGTCAAGGAGGTGCCCGAGTTCCCCGATACGGGTGTCCAGAACGTCTACTTCGACAGGCACTGGCACGACACCGACTGGTACAGGTTCGACATGAAGGCGGACCAGGAGCACCCCGAGAAGCCAGGGCTATGGAACGAGGTCCAGTACTTCAACATGACCGAGCGGGCCGACGTCGAGGACCTGCCCGACTTCGACCTCTACCTCTTCGGACAGGTGCCCGGCTCCCGATACCTGGACCTCCTGGACTCCTCCTTCCGGAACGACCACTCGGACTTCATGGACCCCGACCGGGACCCCAACAGGAACACCGAGCACGTCTCCGCCGCCGCCCTCTACACGGGCACCTACTACGTGGAGGTCAACGCATGGAACAACACCGGCTACTACGACCTCCGGAGGGAGTTCCATCCGCTGGAGCTCTCTGACGGGAACAACCTACCGGAGCAGGCCGAGGCCATCACCTTCGGGAAGCACGAGGGTTACCTTCATCAATCGAGGGACCACTACGACTGGTTCACCGTCGATGTGCAGAGGGTCCTAATCGTCGAGTTCGACAGCTTCAAGGCCTTCGACATGTTCAACCTGTCGGTCCTCCGCTACGACTCGGTCAATGATGAGTACAGGCTTCTCCGGTCCGACTGGAACACCCACTTCAACCTTACCACCCGCCAGGACGAGATCACCCACGTCATCCGGGTCGTCCTGGACCTGGACGACGTGGGCCTTGGGCCCGGGACGTACCACATCTCCGTCTTCGCCGCCGTGGCCACGGGCGTGGCCCAGGACCCGGTCTCGGGCCGCCCCTACGTGTACGTACATGACGGGGAGGCGGAGTGCCACTACGAGCTTCGGGTCAACATCGACGGCATCGACAGGGAGGGGATAATCACCGTCCCGATACCGGACGATACGGTGGAGGAGGACACCGACCTCATCGACCACTTGGACTTGAGCGAGCACTTCATACCCACCACCCCAGGCACCGAGCTGACCTACAAGCCCAGGATCGAGTCGGGAAGGGGCAAGGTCCTCTTCGAGGGCGATTCCCTCGGCTTCAAGGCGATGGAGGACTTCGTCGGACGNNCAAGAAGACCTTCATCCAGGAGAGCCTGACCTGGAACGTCACCTTCACCTCGGTCAACGACGCACCCAGGACCAACGTGGGCGAGCTACCCTTGGTCGTCACGATACCCGAGGACAGCGTCAGGACCTTCAGCCTGGGTGCGAAGGTGTACGATGTGGACAGGGACGACACCATGACGGCCAACTTCGACTCTCCCGAGCACATCTCCATCGAGATGGACCCGGAGACCTTCGAGGTCTCGCTCCTGGGTGACCAGGACTGGTTCGGCGAGGAGACGGTGGAGTTCACCTTCAGGGACCTCGAGGGCGCCTCCCTGGTCCTCCCCGTGCGCTTCGTCGTGGAGAACGTGGCCGACCCTCCCATCCTGCTCAAGGAGTTCGACCGGATCTTCGTGGATGAGGACCATAGCGTGGCCATAGACCTCAGGGAGCATATCTCCGACCCCGACGGCGACCCTCTGACCGTCCATGTCTCCGAGGACCCCTTCGTGGGGTACAAATGGGACGGGGACACCGGCATGCTGACGCTGGCCCCAGCCCCGGACTGGTACGGCGGCCGCCTGCTATGGGTGACCGCCACCGATCCCGACGGCCACAGCCTCCAGGTGAGCCTGTGGCTCGACGTGGAGCCGATCCCCGGCCCGCCCGAATTCATCGTGGTGTCCCCAGAGGAGGCCCACCTGACGATGGACGAGGGGAGCGAGCAGACCTTCGTCGCCCTGGAGGTGTTCGACGAGGAGTCCTCGGTCCTCTTCTACAAGTGGTTCGTGGACGGTGCCTTCGTGGGTCCCTCCGTCTCCTTCACCTACAGGCCAGGTATCCTCGACCAGGGCACCCACGAGGTGTCCGTCGTGGTCGAGGACGAGGAGGGTTACTCCGACACCTTCGTCTGGACCGTGGACGTCCGGGACGTGCCCCACTCCCCCGACGGTGGCATCGCCACGCCCCCCGACGGAGCCAAGTTCAAGGAGAACGAGCCTGTGCCCTTCGTGGCCTTCTACTACGACCCAGACGGGGAGGAGCTCAGGTACGCCTGGTTCATCGACGGCGAGCATGCCTCGGACGATCCCGTGTTCGAGCAGAGGCTGGACGCCGGTGACCACAAGGTGACCCTGCATGTGACCTCCGACGGCGACTCGGTCACCGAGGAGCTGGATGTCACCGTCGTCCCGGCGATCAGCGGGTCCTCCATCGTCACCGTGGTCGCGATCGCCGCCCTGGCGGTGGTCGCCCTGGCGATCGTGCTAGTACTGATGAGAAGGAGGTCCAAGTAGCATTCCCCCAATCGGGGGGTCGGTCAAGGGGCCGGCCCCCCACCCCCATTCATGAACAGGAGGTAGGTTTGACCATGCGTTCGATGAACAGTTCGAGAAGTGTTCGAAAATGTTTAATTATCGGCCCCGCAAAAGGGGTAGCCAGCAGTCCCATCAATCCTGATGGTCGTACTATCAACAATCAGCAAAAGACTATATACGGGCCCTTGTATATCACAGTGCCCAGCATAGGGTATAGTAGGAGAGGAAACATATGAAGAACAATAGCAAGGCAGTCACGATCTTCCTTATCTCCGTGCTCCTTCTCTCAGGCGTTTCCGCCGTGGGTTCGGCCCTCCCAGAGGGACCGGCCCCGATGGAAGAGAGCAGGGCCACCTTCAACGAGGTGGGGGACGAGACCCAGTCCTTCAGGAACGCCAAGGAGATCAACTCCGGTGACATCTACTACGGCAACCTGAACCGTGTGGACGATCGTGCAGATTACCTGAAGTTCGACGCCGTCCAGCAGGACGTGGTGAACGTGCACATCTACATCACCGGTCATGACGGCATCAACGAGTGGGTCCCACCGGACGACGCGCCCCCGACCCCTGGCAGGGCGACGGGCATCCTCGGAACCTATCTCTACACCGGCCTCTCCCCCTCCGAGAAGCAGCAGCCCATCGACGGAGCCTTCAACTACTTCTTCACCCGGCACTACGTGCTGAACATATGCTCCCCCGTGCCGGGGACCAACACCTACTACGTGAACATCTCCATCGACTGGTTCATGACCCCCAACAACTTCTCCTGGGAGTACTACGCGGAGCTGGACATCAGCCAGGCCTCCGTCATCACCTCGGGCGAGACGGTCACGGACATGATCGACCTGGAGACCCGCGACACCCACTGGTACAAGATCAACGCCCAGTTCGAGGACGAGGTGAACGGCTCCTTCGAGATCCTCAACTTCAACGAGGGAGACCCCACCGAGCGGGACCTGAACGTCTGGATCTTCCCCGACGACCTGGGCGGCTTCCCCTTCTCCTACCCATGGGACTGGTCCGCCGCACCCAACGAGCCCATCGAACCGTTCAACATCCTCTCCACCTACGATGGATGGTTCTTCATAAAGCTCCGGGGAATGAACCACACCAACAGCCTCCCCGTCTCCTATACCTTCAGGGCCTTCTCCAAGCAGATCACCGTCTTCCCGGACACCGGTGTCCAGAACGTGTACTTCGACAGGTTCAAGGACGACACTGACTGGTACAAGTTCGAGATGAAGGCCAACCAGCCCCACCACAGCAAGCCAGGCTACTGGAACGAGGTCGTGTACTACAACATGACCGAGAGGGCGGACGCAGAGGACCTTCCTGACTTCNNTCTTCGGCCGCGTGCCCGGCTCCCGCTGGCTGGACCTGCTGGACTCCTCGTTCCGCAACGACCATCCGGACTTCTTCGACCCCAACCGGGACCCGAACAAGAACACCGAGCACGTCTCGGGGGCTGCGTTCTACAACGGCACCTACTACGTGGAGGTCAACGCGTGGAACAACACCGGTTACTACGACATCCGCAGGGAGTGGAAGCCCTCCGTCCTCTCGGATCTGGACAACCTGCCCGAGAACGCCAAGCTGGCCAGGGCGGGCGTCTACGAGTCCCACATCCACCAGGCGGACGACCACTACGACTGGTACAAGGTGGAGGCCAGGGAGCGCATCCGCGTCCAGTTCGACTCCTTCAAGGGGACGGACCTGTTCAACGCCTCGCTGTTCAAGTACGACTCGGTGAACGACGAGTACGTGCTCATCACCGGCGGCTGGAACACCTGGTTCAACTTCACCACCCGCGAGGACCACATCGGGAACCTCATCGACTTCAACGTGGACCTGGCCGACTACGGTCTCGGCGCCGGGACCTACTACGTTGCGGTCTTCGCCGCGGTCGCGGCACAGATGGCTTACGACCAGACCACCCAGCGATCCTTCATCTACAAGACGGACTCGGACGCGGAGGCCAACTACGAGCTCCGCATATGGGTGGACGACACACCGCCCTTCAGCAGGCCGCCACAGATCAAGAAGACCATCCCCGACCTGGTGGTCGACGAGGACACGAACAAGCTGGACTTCCTCAACCTCTACGACTACTTCATCGACACCGACGTGGGCGACGATGTGCTCAGGTTCAAGGCCAACGTCATCACCGGCAAGATCAAGCAATTGATCCTTGACCAGGACGCGGCCACCCTGGGCTTCGAGGCGACCCCCGACTTCTACGGAAAGGTGGTCGTAAGGGTGACGGCCATTGACAGGAAGTACCTGCAGAGCAGCCTGACGTGGAACATCACCTTCACATCGGTCAACGACGCTCCGAAGGCGAAGTACGACACCTCCGAGCCCTTCGTCTACACCATGCCAGAGGACGCCTACAGGCTCTTCGACCTGAACACCCTGGTCATCGACGTGGACCGGAACGACGAGGTGAACATCACCTACGTGCCGAACCCGAACCTGGAGGTGAGCATCGACCCAGAGTCGCTGGTTGCCACCGTTGTAGGCGCCGAGGACTTCTTCGGCGAGGTGACCATGAACTTCATTGCCACGGACCTGATGGGAGCGACCACCACGCTTCCCGTCACCTTCGTGCTGGAGAACGTGGAGGACGAGCCAAGGCTCATCAAGCCCGTCGGCGAGCAGGTGATCTTCGAGGACGAGTCGGGCACCATCCCGATGTACGAGCACTTCATGGACCCCGACGGTGACGACCTGATCTTCACCCTCTCTTCGAACCTGAACGTGGCGTACGACGTGGACCCGGACACGGGCATAATGACGCTGACCCCGGAGCCCAACTGGTACGGCTTCCGCGAGATCTGGGTCACCGCCACCGACACCACCGGCAGGGTCTCCCAGACCAAGTTCATCTTCATCGTGGACCCCATCAACGACGAGCCGGTCCTCAACAGCTGGTCGCCGCCCGGTGCCTCGCTGACGATGAACGAGGACGCGTCCCAGTCCTTCGTGGTGCTCAACGTGAGCGACCCCGAGTTCAGCATCCTCATCTATCAGTGGTACCTGGACGGCAAGCTGGTGGGCCCGTCGAACTTCTACAACTACAGGCCCTCCTTCGACGACCAGGGACGACACGAGCTCAGGGTCGTCGTCATCGACGAGGAGAACGCCCAGGCGGAGCACACCTGGACCATCGACGTGAACGATGTGCCCAGGCCTCCCGAGGGCGGCATCGCCTCGCCCGCCAACAACGCCAGGTTCACCACGTCGGAGAAGATCTCCTTCGTGGCGCTCTACTACGACCTGGACGGCGACGACATCACCTACCAGTGGTACATCGACGGCAAGCCCCAGTCCACCGACAGCTCCTTCGAGAAGGGCCTCGGTGACGGCAAGCACGAGATCCGCCTGACGGTCCAGTCCGGCGACTTCACCCTGCACCAGTATGCCAACATCACCGTGGAGCAGGCCGAGACCCCCGGTTTCGAGGCTCCCCTGGTGTTCGCCGGCATAGCGGTCACCTTCGTGGCGGCCATAGCGGTTCGGCGCTGGCGGATGAAGTGAGCTGGCCTTCCGAGGCCAGCGTCCCGGGGGGTCGCCCCACGCCGTCGTTACCCCAAAGGTATATGTACGCGGAAGTAGAGCATGGCAGAAGGCCTGCTGTGCCCGAGGACAGGTGAGACCTTGCGAGATCGGACCCCCTGGACGCCGGCCGCCATCGTGGCGGTGTTGTTCGTCATCCTCGGATTCGCGACGGTGGCCACGTTCCCCGCAGCCGCGGACCTTGACGACGACCCACAGACGGGACCATGGGCGGAAAACGGCTCTGTGTTCCGCGACAGGGTCCGCCTCTCGGCCGACGACCCCTCCGCCGACCCGGTGGACTGGTACCGCATCAACCTGACCGCGGGGGCGACGAGCCTGGACTTCCTGCGCATCAGCGTGAACATGACCAGGAACGGGGGCGACCAGTACTTCGTGTGGGCCTCCCTCCACGACCCCGACGGGGCGCTGATCACCGAGGTGAAGACCACCTCCTTCGCCGTCAAGAGCACCGCCACCTTGTGCCACCGCACGGGAGTGTACCTGGTGCGGGTGTACACCTACTCGTACTTCGACTGCCACTACCAGCTGGAGTTCGAGGTGACGTCCCGGCCCAACGTGACCGACGGCGACGACACCCTGGGCGAGGCCACCTTCCTGGAGCCCCCGGCGGACGTGACCGGCCACCTCCACGGCATCCTGGACCCCTTCGACCACTACGCGGTCAACCTGACGAGGGACTCCACGTACTACGAGTTCGTGCAAGTGCGCCTGTCCATCGACGGCGTTCCCGTGGGCCGGACCGACCTGGACCTGTTCCTCATCGTTTTCAGGAACGGACAACCGGACGAGGTGTCAGCGTCCACCAGCAACGGCTCCTCCGAGATGGCCTTCTTCGCAGCAACGTTGGAGCCGACCACGGTGTACATCCGCTGCCACGCGTACGGAGGGAACACCTCCTACGCCCTGAACGTGACCAAGTACAAGGTCTCCGACGACGGGAACAACAACATCCTGCGAGCCGAGGAGCTGGAGCCGGGCACCAGCAGGGACGACGGACTGAACCTGACCGACCGGCTGGACTACTTCAAGGTCAACCTGACGGGCGGCGACATCATGTGGGTAGAGGTGGCATCCCAAGACTGGGACCCCGTTCCCAGGAAGCCGGACCTCAACATATACGTGTACTCGCCCAACGGGCTCATCATAAACTGGTCCCACTCGTACGACCCCCTGGAGCGCACCTCCGTCACCGCCCCCGACGGGGACCCCCCCGCCTTCTACTACGTCCTGGTCACCTTCTTCGACCGGAACCCCGCCGACGGCATAGACCCTTGGGGGAACTACACCATCAACATCACCGTGGACCGGGCGCCCCGCCTGGTCGCCGACCTTCCACTGGTGGTGGAGGAGGACGGCAGCCTGGAGATCCTCCTCGACGACCTTGTCGAGGACCCGGACGGCGAGCTCGTCCACGTGAGGACCGACCCCGGCGGGGACGTCCACGTCTCGGTCTCTCTCGACCGACTGGTGATCGTGCCGAGCTCAAACTTCAGCGGCCCTGCCGAGTTCACCCTCCACGTGGCCGACAACCTTCGCGAGGTCGCTCTGACGGTCCCCGTGAACGTCACCCCCGTCGCCGATGCGCCTGGCCTTTCCCCGACGGCGACGCCGATAGAGGTCATGGAGGACGGGCAGGTCACGGTCGACCTGGCAGACATCATCGTTGATGCCGACGGCGACGACGTCCAGCTCACCGCCCTATGGGACGCGAACCATTCCCTGGGCCTCTCGACCCTGGTCGGCACCACGCTGATCGTGGTCCCCGATGCCGACATCTTCGGCAACCTCACCCTGCCCGTGGAGGCCCGTGACTCCACCGGGCTCGTCGCCACGGTCCCGGTGCCAGTCCACGTCATCCCGGTGCCCGACCCGCCCCGGGTCCTCATGCCCGTGGCCAATCTGACCATCGAGGAGGACGAGAGGGGCGTGGAGTTCGACCTCTCCACGATGTTCGCCGACCCCGACGGCCTGGGGCTGGAGTACGGCGTCGCTGAGGACGACGGGAACATACTGTTCATCGTCCTCGGGGACAACCTGGTGATGGACCCCGCACCCGACTTCCACGGCCTGGCCGTCCTGAACATCGAGGCCATTGGTGGCGAGGGACGGGTCACCGCCGTGCTAGAGGTGACCGTCACCTCCGTCGTCGACCCGCCGCTGGTGACCGAGGTGGACCCAGAGGGCGACGTGGACATGAACGAGCAGCAGGCTAGGACCTTCACGGTCACGGCCGAGGACCCAGAGGGAGGCTCGTTGAGCTACTCTTGGTACATCGACGGCGTCTTGGTACCCGGTGAGGCGCTGCCCAGGTACGAGCTGGTGGCCAACTACAGCTCAGCACCCGCGGTACTGCTCACCGTCCGGATCTCCAACGGGGAGGCGGACACCTTCTACAACTGGTCCATCACGGTCCTCAACATCAACAGGCCCCCGAGCCTGACCCTGATAAAGCCCAAGATGGGAGCGACCTATGAAGAGGGCACCAACGTGGTGTTCGAGGTGGAGGTCGAGGACCCCGACGGCGAGGCCCTCTCGGTCCAGTGGATCGAGAAGGGCGAGGTGATCGGGACTGGCACCGCATTCGTCACCTCGGGGCTCAAAGCCGGCAAGCACACCATCACCGCGAGGGCGATCGACCCCCACGGTACGGCTACCGAGGCCAACGTGACCTTCACGGTGGAGGAGCCGGGCGGCATCCCGGCGGCCTGCGGTCCCGCCGCGGTGGTCGCGGTCCTCCTGGGTGGCGTAATGGCGGCCGCCTGGCACAGGTCTAAGAAGGCCTGATCGTCCCCCGCAAGATTGTTCAGGCGTGGGGAGATGGCACGTCCGGCAGCGGAGGCTCCTCGTCCCATTCGGTACCCGGTTCGGGGATCTCGCCAGGCGGGCCCTCTCCACCGCCCTTCCTCGAGCCGGGCAGCACGAACCTGTCCCTGAGCCAACCCACGGTGGTGTCCCCCAAGGAGGAGTCCAGGAACGTCAGCACGGCCCACCGGCCCACCACCGCCGCCACGACCAGCCAGAACAGGAGGTGGACGGGGGCGAACATGGACTCGGGCTCGATGGGCAGCGGTATCCCTGGACCCGCGTCGATGTAGTAGAGGGTGGGGACGAAGGTGAGGATCATCGTCATCATGGCCGACACCGCCAGCACCACCGAGAACACCATCAGGTAACGGGTGATGGTGTCCCGGAAGAGAGCCATGCCCCGGCCCCTCTCCAGGGCGGGACCGCCCAGCACGAAGAGCCTGTCGAACCGGTCGATGGCCCAGGACAGCTCCACGAAGGACACCACGGCCACGGCCATCAGCAGCGACTTCCACGCCTCGTCCATGGGGTTGGGCTCGATGAGGGTGACCAGGAGCAGGATGCCCATCGAGAGCAGGGCCAGGCCGAAGGTCCTCCTGAACACCGCCAGGGCGCCCAGCAGGGGTGGGACGAGCACCAGGTCCCAGACGAGGATGAGCGGTCCCGCGCCCCGGGAGATGTTCCAGATTGTGGAACCTATGTGCCAGAGCACGATGAGCAGGAGCATCGCGTAGGCCAGGAACACCAGGTTCGACGAGGGTTCCTTCTCCCTCCAGCTCTTGAGGAACCCCAGCACCATGGCCAGGGCCCAACCCATGGTCAGCCCTGTGACCGTCAGGAGCATGAAGGTGCCCGTGTCCATGAGGGTGCCCCAGACGCCCTCGTTGAGGAACTCCCACCAGTTCGAGTTCATGTACCAGCTCATCATGCAGGCGGCCAGGAGCGCCACCACGGCCATGGCCTGGAGGAGCATCATACGGGGCATCCCCATCCTAATCCCCAGCACCTCGTCCTGGAACTGCCTGGTGACGGACCTCCCCAGGAGGGGCAGGTGAACCTCCTCCTCCAGCTCGGGCAGCTCCTCCGCCGCCTCGCCCTCGAGGGCGCTCACGTCCAGACGCTCTCCCCCCAGGGCTGCCCCGATGCGGACCAGGAGCGACAGCTGGGGCTCGTCCGATTCCACGTCGATGACGGGTATGCCGGCACCCTCCAGCTCGGCTATGTTGGTGGTCCGCTGCAGGGCCATGAGCATTGACCGTGAGCCCTTGACGCCCGAGGCCCGCTCCTCGTAGTCCTCCAGCGCGGCGGTGACCACCACCACAGTGTGTCCCGTCCGGATCAGGTTCAGGATGGTGGGATAGAAGGTCATGTCGGACAGCAGGGGCGAGAACACCACCACGTCGGACCTGGGCATGATGTAGGGACGGGCGTAGCTGGCTGCCCAGTCGAAGGTGAGCGTGCCCTTGGCGACCGTCTCTATCAGCATCGCCTGCACGCTCCTGTTGTGGCTGTTGCCGAGCCCGGGGGGCACGATGTTCACCGCGTCGTTGTAGGTCACCACCATGACCCGGTTCTTGGCGGCCACCAGGGTCCGGCAGAGGCCCAGGGTGGCCCGCAGCGATTGTTCGTGGAAGTTCTCCAGGGGGGTTCCCGTGGACGCGAGGGCGCGGGAGTCGACGAAGATGGCACAATCGCTGAGCGTCTCCTTCTCGTCCTCGTTGATCATCAGCTTGCGCCGCTTCGCGGAGGCCTTCCAGTTGATCTTCTTGTAGGGGTCGCCCTTCACGTACTCCCGGATGGAGTAGAAGTCCGTGGACCTTCCCAGCTCGTTGATGGTCACTGGGCCCATGTTGTACTTGAGGGCCCGGGACTGGAGGTCCAATGAGCGCAGCTCCACGTAGAGGGGCACCACGTCCAGCTCGTGGATGTTGTCGATGGTCCGCTCCTGGTCGAAGAACCCCATGGCGTCGACGGTCCGCACGTCCAGGGGACCGACCCGGTAGGCCCCGCGGAGGGGGCACAGGAGGTCGTAACCGGTGCCCCGGACCTCCCCCTTGTAAAGGGGCATCACCGCGTGGTTCGAGCCCTCGGCAAGGTCCATGTAGCCGGGGATTTGGTCGTGGAGCTCCACGCAGTCGGCCCAGCCCCCCCGCACGCCGATCTTGAAGCCCATGTCGTATTCGTCCCCCTCCAGCACCCGCAGGTGGGAGGGGCGTCGCCTGACCTCGGTCACGGGGGTCCTGCGCGCGTAGGCCACCAGCATGAACACGGCGGCCACCAGGCCGATGGCCAGCACCTGGAAGTCCAGGCGCCACATGCCCAGCAGAAGCACGGTGATGCCCACGATGGTCCATGCCACCCCCTTCCTCGTCCACCGCCTCACCGGCCCATCACCCCCTTGGTCCGGTCCCAGGGTGTCGCCCAGTCCTGGACATCGCCGCTCGTTAGGTCGCTGAGGAACGTCTCGGCCCGCTCCACCAGGAGCTCGGCGTTCTCAGGGGGTTGCCAGTTCGCTATGTCCACCAGGGCCGCCTGGAGGGCCATAGGGTCCACGCGGACGGGCTGGAGCACGAACTGGACCAGGTACTGGTCGCCCAGGAGCTGGGCGACGATCTCCGGCGGCAACCGCTGGAGGTCGTCGGGGTCCAGGCCGTATGCGTACCGCATCCGCTGGAGGAGCACCCCCCGCACCTCGTAGTAGTCCGCAAGCCAGTTGTACGGGTTCCCGAACTCCAGGGTGCGCGGCTCGTCCAGCCTGTTCCTGTGGGGTTCGTAGTACCGGGGCGTCCTCCGGCTCGCAGCGGCGAGGCCGACCAGACCGATGAAGAGGATGAGGAGCCCCGAGTATATGGGCCATGGCTCGCCCAGGATCATGTACATCGGCCGCACCAGGACGTCGTCCAGCTCCGTGAGGAGGCCCGGCTCCATGTGGATGGACTCGTCGATGATCAACGTCCCTCCCCGGGGAAGGAGCTTGGCCAGGAGGGCGTGGGCGAACAGCCTGTTGTCCGCCCTCTCGTACATGTCGTTGGTGAACAGGGAGGGGTCGGAGATGAGCACCATCCGGTTCATCTCGATGATGACGGGGAACTCCCCCACCCTCTCCCCAGGGTCCCTGACGCCGTTCCTGTTCTCGTCGAGCCATCCGTTGGCGCTGCTGTTCGCGATGTGCCTCGCGGGGTGGGACGCCACCGGGTTGTTGATCATCCATGGCTCCCAGTCCCAGTTGTCGTTCTCGACGAAGCAGCTGGGGTCGTTGAGGAGCACCTCGTACTCCAGGCCCTCCCATATGGGGACCCTCACCTTCACCAGCTTGGGGTTCCTGTCCACGTTCACGTCGGCGAGGCGCTCCCCCGAGAAGACGTACTGGGTCTCCGCGTTGTCCCCTATGTGGGAGATGCCGGGGTTGTCCACCTCCCCGTTGAACCGGAGGAGGCTGTTACCGTGGCCGTAGTCGTCGGCGATGAGGACGTTACCTCCCCGGGAGATGAACTTGCGTATCGCCCTCCACTCGGAGTACGAGTAGGCCCTCTCGACCCCGATGGCGATGTAGACCATGTCGATGGCCTCATCGAACTGCAGCAGCGTGGTGGCCGAGGTGGCCACCGTCCTCACCGATATGTTGAGGAAGCCAAGGTTCTCCATGTCGCCCCGGAACTTGGAAAGATCGTTCCAGCCGTCGTCGTAGGCGGAGAGCTGGCTCTCGGGGATGGAGCCTGCGGGGATGGTCAGGACGACGAGGACTAGGAGGAGCACCACCAGCACGGCCATCGTCCCCCTCCAGTCCCGAGAGAAGAAGCGCTTTAGGAACCTGGCCAATCGGGCGGAGGGCCTCCTCCGCAGGCGACGCTCCAGGGGTGGCAGGGGCTCGGGTGAGAGGGACGGCCCTTCGCCGGACATCACGTCCTACCCCCGGCCTTCCTCAGCCTGGCGAGGAGGCCGCGCTGGACCTCGCCCTCCTCCTCGTCGACGATGGGCCTGTCGGGCGGCCCCAGCTCCCGAGAGACGGACTCCCGCAGGGAGGAGAACGCGACCAGGGCCCGGTCCCTGTACGCCAGGCTCATCTCGTGGTCACTGTAGCGGGCCTCCTCGAATATGGTGGTGAACTCGTTGAGCGACTCCGGGTCCACCGAGATGGCCTTCCTCACCTGGGAGGCGAACTCCCTGGCCGTCGCGGGCTCACCCTTGGAGTACCCGTAGGCGTCCATCACCGCCAGGAATCGGCGGTAGGCCTTGAAGATGGCCTCCCTGACGTCGTCGGTGAGCGTTATGTCGTAAAGGACCCGCTCCCCCTCCTCCAGCGCCTCCAGCACGTCCTCCAAGAAGTCCTCCTTCTGGGTTGCGGTGTTGTAGAGCATCATCATCAGCACCAGGGCGAAGACCACTATCAGCGCCACCAGCATCACCCGGCCAAGGCCCGCGAAGTTGATCCTAGGCGGGGGGTTCGGGTCGGGCGGGTCAATGTTGGGGTTCGGCGGGTCGGGGGGGTTCGGGTCCAGCTGGTCGTCGCTGGGGTCCAGGGGGTCCCTTCCGAACCAACGCTCGGTCCGGTCGTCGGTGCCGCCACCGTCGGTGTCACTCCGGGTCGGGTCGGTCTCGCCCCCCCTGCCCCAGTCGGAGTTCCGGTCGGTGGGGTCGTTGCCGTCCCTGCGACCGTTCCGGTTGGCGTCCTCCTGGCCGTCCCACAGGCCGTCACCGTCGGTGTCAGGGTCGAAGGGGTTGGTGGCACCGCCCAGGTACTGGGACTCCCTCTCCACCGAGTCGGGAATGCCGTCGCCATCGCTGTCCCTGACGGCGCCCACCTCGCTCTTGTCGGGTATCAGGTCCCGGTCGGTGTCCGGGACGGTGGGGTCGGTGTTCACCTCGTCGGGGTCCATGATGCCGTCCCCGTCGGTGTCCTTCATGGTGGGGGAGGAGCCTATCCTGGCCTCGTCGCCGTCGGGGATCGTGTCCCTGTCGGTGTCCGTGTCGAAGGGGCTGGACCTGTAGACGTAGATCTCCTCGCCGTCGGAGAGGCCGTCGCCGTCGGTGTCCCAGTCCCGGGGGTCCAGACCGATGGCGGGCTCCAGCTCGTCCACGACCCCGTCACCGTCCTCATCCTCCTTGGTCGGGGTCCCGCCGTACAGCTCGTCCGGGCCGAAGGGGTCCGTGCCGTTCACGTACTCCCCCGCGTTGTCGACACCGTCCCGGTCGGGGTCGGCCCAGGGGTCGTCCACGCCCACCGCCGCCTCCCAGTCGTCGGGCATGCCGTCGGCGTCCAGGTCCCTCCTGTCGCCGTCGTAGAATGGGTAGTACTGGAACCTGTCGGGGAGCAGTCCCGGGAAGGTGTGTGGGTCCGCTGGGTCCATGTGGTTCTCGAACTCCCAGCCGTCCAGCAGGCCGTCCCCGTCGCTGTCGGGGTCGCGGATGTTGGGGGTCCCGTCCCCGTCGGCATCACCCAGGGGAAGACGCCTCTCTTCCTCCCAGGGCTGCGCGTCGCGGGCCTCCTCCAGCCACAGCAGTACCTCGACCCCGTCGGGGCAGTGGTCGTCGTCGCTGTCCACATCGGTGGGGTCGGTCCCGTAGGTGGGCTCCTCGTTGTCCCTGAGGAGGTCGCCGTCGGTGTCGAAGAAGCCCGCGGGGAGCTGGTCCTGCAGCTGGTCGTAGGGTGTGTGCCCCGTGCTCCGGTGGCCGGAGAGGGAGCTGTAAGGGATTAGGAGCAGTGCTATCACCAGAAGTGCCAGCAGCACGAAGCGTCGCCCCTTCATATGACCCCATATTCGATGAACGGGGCTGGTCATAAAGGTTGCTATTCTAGCTGGCCTGACTTCATGTGCATGGAGGGGGCCCAGTCCTCCTCCTCCGGCGCCTCCACCCACTCGTCCGCCTCCTGGGGCGGAGGTGGCCCGCGACGCTTCCTCACGTGGTCCCAGACCACGAAGGCGGAGCCCAGTACGAGCAGGAGCGCCGCCACCAGGACCCACCAGGGCATGCCCTCGTCATCGTCCACCGTGGAGGGCACCGGCCTTATGGTGATGGTCACCTCCCGCGCCACGTCGTGGCCCGCGATGCCGTCCGACACCAACAGGGTTATCCTGTGGGTGCCCTCGCTGAGGAACGGGACCCTGACCGTCGCGTTGGTGCCAAGCACGCCATCTATGTCCGAGGACCACTTGAAGATCAGCTCGTCCCCGTCCACGTCGGAGCTGGCGGAGGCGTCCATGAGCACCTCGTCGAAGGGGCCGTAGTCGGCACCCTCCGTGGGGCTCAGCAGGACCACGGTAGGGGGGGAGTTCACCCGGATCACATGCTCCCCGGACTCCACTGGCCCGTTGCCAGCCAGGTCCCAGCAGCGCAGCTGGAGGACGCTCGTCCCTTGGGGGAACTGAAGGACCATCGTCTCCGAGACCCTACCGCCTTGCCCGGAGACGGTGACCCTTTGCCATGTCGACCAGGCCTCGTCGGAGGGCGAACGCGTCCGCATCTCCACCGAACCATCGTCGACGCCGGTCCCGACGTCGGTGATGACGAAGGCGATGGTCACGTCCATGGTGTCCGAGGTCTCGTCCGGCGAGGGGGTGAACTCNNGTGAACTCGCCGAACTCTGGCGGGGCCGTGTCCTCGGAGGTGACCGTAACCGAGGCGGAGCCCTCGTTGCCGGCGGCGTCGGTGACGGTGAGGGTCACCACGTACTCGCCGATCCAAGGCACCGTGAAGGTAAGCTCGTCCCCCCCGTGCCCCTCGTCAAGGCGGGGGCCGTTCAGGGTCCACCTGTACGTGGCCCCCTCGGGGAATTCGGGGTCGTTGTCGGTCACACCCTCGGTGCCGAAGGTGAGCTGGGTGAGCACCTCCACCGTCCTATCTGTGCCCAGGTCCACCGAAGGGGGGGTCCTGTCCCCGGCGGTCACCTCTATCGAGTCCTCCCCATCGTTGCCAGCAGCATCGGCGACATGGAGCGTGGCGGTGTACACGCCCATGACGGGTGCGGTCCACGACACGGCCATTCCGTCTATCCAAAGGTCGGTCCCCGGGCCGACGACGTGCCATCTCGCCGTCAGGGACGGGTCGAAGTCCGGGTCGTTGTCGGTGACCGAAGAGGGCTCGAGGGGGACCTCCTCGCCCTCGTCCACCTGCAGGTCTGGGCCCGCGTCGACCAGTGGTGGGGTGGTGTCCAGGACGGTCACCCAGAGCCGGTCCGTGTCCGAGTTGCCGCTCTGGTCCGTTACGTTCAGCTCGACCCTGTAGAGGCCCATGTGAGGGAAGATCACCACCGCTATCGGCCCGGTGACAAGGCGCACGCTACCGCTCACGTCCACGGGGACGACCCTCCATGAGAAGGTCCCGGTGGCCAGGAGGGTGCTGTCGTTGTCGGTGGTGTTGGTGCCGTCCAGGCTCACGGACTCCCCCTGGTCGATCGTGACGTTGTCGCCTGCGATGGCCACGGGTCTTGTCCTGTCGACCACGTATATCATGAAGGTGGTAGAGTTCGTAAGGCCCACGGAGTCCGTGACCTCCAGCTGGCCCGGGAACTCGCCGAGCACGGGGAAGGTCCAGTTCACGATCCTGCCCTCGAGGACCACCGTGCCCACGCCGTCGTCGAAGGTCCACTCCCAGGACACCAGCTGGCCGTTGTCGTGGCTGCCGGACCCGTCCAGCGTGTTCGGGAACATGAGCTCGGCCATGAGGTCGGGGGCGACCGCCACCGGCGGCATGTTGTCCTGCAGGAATATCTGGATGTCAGTCACCCCCAGCACGTTGGTCTCGTTCTTCGCCACCTCCGAGCCCTTTCGGGCCCAGAAGGTGTACGGGTTCTGGGAGGAGACCGCCTCCCCGATGTAGGTCTCCATGAGCAGGGTCTTCACACCGGTCCACCCCGTGGCGTCAGTGACCCCCCTCAGCAGGACCTGGCCTCCCCTCCCTGTGGCGTTGACGATGGCCCCTATGACGGGGGATCCGGTCGGCCAGATCACCTCCACGTCCACCAGCGTGTGGAAGTGCAGGTACGAGCTGCCGTCCACGTCCGGGGCCACGGTCCCGAAGGTGCAGTTGACCAGGCTCACGTTGCACCCGTTGATGAGGTGGACGGTGCCATTGGTGGTCGAGTTGGATATCCAAACGTTCCTGGCGTTGCGCCCGTACAACAGGTTGTCTCCGGAGCCATTGTGCTCCAACACGGAATCCTCGAGATGAACGTCCCCACTGTCCTGGATCCGGATGACTCCCGCCTGATTGGCGTATATGTTTACGCTCCCGATGATGTTCGAGGCCCCCGCCTCGATCCGGATCCCTTGGCCCATGTTCGAGATCGCACTGAGCCCATCCAAGGAGATGTTGAAGGCGGAATCGATGTTCAACCCTGACCTGGTGTTGTTGACCAATCGGCCACGTATGATCCTGATGCCGTCGGAGCCCGCCTGGAAACAAATACCGTTGTAACCGTTCTGCTCCCCGATCACATCCTCGAGCACCATGTCCAGGGTGGTGTCGGTGTTCAGGCCGTCGTACGTGTTGTTGCTGAAGCGGGACCCGATGAACGTCACGTTGGACGTGTCCACCAGGAACACACCGTGGTAGCCGTTGCCATCGTAGGTTCCCCCTATGAACCTTAGGTCCCTCGCCCTCTCGATGTGTAGACCGTCGTAGCGGTTGCCCGATACCGTGGTCCCATTGATCTCCATCCAACCGAAGGATGAGAACATCCGTATGCCATAGTAGCCGTTGTCACGGAACGTCGACCTATGGATCGTGGTGTTCCTCGAGGACGTCGCCTCCATCCCCGACCGGGAGCAGTCGTACACTTCCGTGGAGACTATGGAAACGTTGTTGGCCCCCATCGGGATGTATACGCCCTCGAAGGTCGTGTCGTTGATGGAGCATGAATCTACAGTGAGGTCTGTGGTCGAGTCGACCAGGAGTCCGACCCCACAGGAATATAACTGGCAGTCCTTGAACAGGTTGTAGCTTCCAAACAGGATCCGCGCGCCGTGTTGCGTATTGGAGGTTGATATGCAATCCTTTATGGTGGAGTTATAGGTCTTGTCCATGAACAGACCGGACACCGTGTTCCCTAGGAAGGTGCAGTTGGAGACCGTCACGTTGTCACAGCTGAGGAGCTTCAGGCCCACCTTCGCAGAGAAGAACGTGCAGCCGCTCAAAATGGTGTCGTTCACGGTATACAGTTCCACGCAGTAGTCGCCACCGTTGGCGAACAGCGAATCGACCAGGGACGAGTTGTCAGTATCGATGACCATGCCGTTGCCGGATGTCGAGGAGCCTACGCCCGTTACCATGGACGCTCGAACGGATATTGTGGCGTCGTGGAAGACCTTGAACTCGTACGCGAAGGAGGGGTTGCCCCTCATGACCACGCACCTGTCGGAGGTGGTGGTCGCGTCACCATCCAGGTCCTCCACCACCAGGGTCCCGGAGCTCTGGACATAGATCCCGTTGTGGACGGTAGCGTTAGAGAAGACCCTCAATGTCACGTTCCTCAGGGTCAGGTGACCCCCCGTCGCGACGGTAAGGCTCCCCCGAAGGTTCACCGTAATGTTCTCGACGGTGGTGACGTCCGCCACGGTCCAGTCCCCCGGCGCGGGGGGGTCCGTCTGGGCGGCCGACGGCTGGACGAGCAGGAGGATGATCGCCGCCATGACGAGCGGCATGATGAACGCAACAATACAGGACCTCACGAGGACGTACCACCGGCGATGCGCCACAGTCCATGAAGCGGACGGATATTAAGGGTATCGCTGGCGTTTCCTTTATATAGCCCCTTGCCCCTTTCCCGTTCCCCAGATGGGCCCATGGTCTAGACGGTCATGACACCTGTCTCACACACAGGAGATCGCCGGTTCGAATCCGGCTGGGCCCACCATCCCCCTTCTTCGCATCCTTACGAACCTCTACCGAGTTCAATTATTGTCAAGCAAAGGATAAAACCACCTCCGGTCAATCCTGTACCATCGGGAGCGTGAGCGAATTGGAGCTGGAGATAGCTGCAGCCCTCGTCACGGTGTTCATGCTGGCGGTCACCATACTCTCCGCCAGGTCGTACGCCAGGACGGGTAGCAGGAAGGTCCTCATCGTCACCACGGCATTCGCAGTGTTCTTCGTGAAGGGGGCCCTCCTGTCGTACGGTCTCATGCAGGAGGAGGTGGACTGGGAGGGGCTGATACTTTGGGCCCTGGTCCTGGACGCCGTGGTGGCCATCCTGCTGTTCGTTGCGATAATCGCCAAGAGGGGAGGGGAGTAGGGAAGGCCCATGGCCGACGAGCTCCTCGAGCTGGAGACCAGGCGTGACATCTACGACCTGGTCAGGAGGGAGCCGGGACTCCACATGAGGGAGATCCAGCGCAGGCTGGACCTTTCCATCGCCCTCACTGAGTACCACCTCCGACAGCTGGAGGACTCTGACCTGGTGGCCTCGATAATGGAGGAGGGCTACAAGCGGTTCTACCCCACCACGGGGGCCGACGGCGGTGAGCTGCGGTCCCTGGGCGGGGAGGAGCGGCGGATGCTGGGCCTGTTCCGCCAGCCCATCCCCCTCCGCGTGACCCTCTTCCTGCTCAACGACGAGCCGGCCACCAACTCCCAGATCGCCGACGGGCTCGGCCTTTCCCGCTCCCGGCTCTCCTTCCACCTCAACAAGATGCTCCGCCAGAACGTGATAAGGAGGCTCACCCGGTCCGAGGGCAGGGGATACGTCCTAGTGGACCGGGGAAGGACGCTGAAGCTGTTGATCGCCCACCGGCCCTCCCAGGATATGCTTGACGAGTGCGCCGACCTGTGGGATTCCCTGGACATATGAGGCCCTACCATGACAAGACACACGGGATTCACGGCCTGTACCACAATTCAACCATTGTCAAATAACCGTTATATATCGTCAGTCGAAGTAAGAATGGACCGTTGATAGAAATGCCCACCCCGACCCGAAATCGACACGGACCGCGCGCACCCACCCTCATCGCGGTCATCCTACTGGTATCAGTTATGCTTCTTGCCCTTGTCCCATCCAGCGCCCTCGCCGCGGGACCGCCCGACGGGGCTGGAAGCGGCGGAAACGGCCCCGGCCATGGGGGCCCAAACCGCGACGTGGACGTGGACATGGAGCCCAAGCGGGCCCGCATCCGCTCCACCGTCTCAGGCAGCGACGGCGGAAGCCAGGGCGGCGACGCGCTGGAGTACGAGATCCAGACCACCAATCGCCTCACCGTCCAGATGCAGTACAGGAACCAGGCGGAGGCCCAGGTTGCCGACCTGGAGATGACGGTGAGGTTCCGCCAGATGGTGGAGTACGAGGACACCGACGGTGACGGCCACCTCGGCCCCGGTGACGAGGTGGTATCCAGCTACGAACTGGAGAAGGCCCAATGGGCCGACCTGACCCACGGCGAGGAGACGGGCGAGGACGGCAGGAAGGTCCACACCATCACCGCCCGCACCGCCGACGGAGTGTTCGCCATGGTCTCCCACACCGCCGAGGCCCGCACGATGACCCAGCACGGCGAGATCTCGCCCAACCTGATGAAGATAGACCTGGTGGTCGAGGACTTCCCTTGGACCCGCACCACCACCCGCCTGGCGCTCCAGGCCTCCGTGGAGACCGGTGGTCCGGTCACCCACGTCACCGACCCCGCCCAGCGCCAGTACATGGTAGAGAACGAGGCGGGCATCGAGACGGTGGAGGACGACCAGGTCGGCTTCTACACCTGGGTCCGCTCCGCCGACGTGGACGGGAAGACCGAGCAGGTCCGCGCCCGCGTCAGCAACGACGCCGGGGGGACCTCCCTCACCTTCAACTACGCCCAGGGAGACTCGATCGTCCACGACCCCAAGCTTGGCGTGCCCGTGTTGGAGGAGGCCCTCTTCGACGTCATGGAGCGCCTGCTCCCGTACATCGCCGCCCTCGTGCTGGGTGTCGTGGTCGTGGTCATCGCCGTGTACGCCAGAAGGCGCTCCGACAGCGACTGAGCCCTAGACCTCGGAAAAACTGGTCTGGCCTATCTAGGTAGCTACCATGGCGGACCGACCTGATGCGAAAGCGTCAAATAGAGCCCTCTACATAGGCCCTAGCCATGCTGGAGTCCATCCGCCGTCTGCCCTTGATGGACAAGTTGCTGGCCCGCCCCATGCTAGCGGTCCTGCTGGTCGCCATTTTGGTCCTGGCGATGCTGACCGCCGTCTCCGTTACCAACTACTCGACCCCCGAAGGTGACGACGGACCCCGGTCCACCGCCCAGTGGCTCACCGTCCACTACGCGTCCATGGACAACAACCTGGACGCCTTCGGCGAGTGGCAGGCGGACCTGTGGAGCCTCCAGAAGGTGGGCTCCTCCCCCGAGAGCCACCATCTGGCGCTGTACGACGGCGACGAGGACGGGGACACCGTGGTCCAGTACGTCGTCGAGGGTGGCGTGGAGGAGATCCCCAACACCGACGTGGACCCCGCCTGGGGCCCCGAGCTCAACCTGGGCGACCCCCTGACCCTGTCCACATTCGTCACCTGGGCCGCCACCGAGTACCCGGCGGAGAAGATCTGCGTGGTCCTCAACAACCACGGCGGTGGCTGGTTCGGCATCTGCTGGGACGACACCGACGAGGACTTCCTGCCCCCTTCTGAGGTGGCCGAGGCGCTGGAGAGCATCCACTACAACCTGGGTCGGAAGGTGGACGTGGTCGTCTGCTACGCCTGCCTGATGGCGAGCACCGAGTTCGCCTACGAGATCCACGAGCACGCCGACTACCTCGTCGCCTCCGAGACCTTCTCCTGGGGCTCGGAGACCCACGGCGAGGACGACTACCTCATCGGCAACTACCCCTTCGACCGCATCTGGGGCCCCGTCAAGGACAACCCCGAGATGACCGCCAGGGAGTTCGCCGTCCACGTGGTGGACGCCTTCCAGATGTACGGCCCCTGGAACGCCCCTGACATCATGGTCTACAGGGACTACTCCTCGGACACCGTGGCGGCCATCGACCTCTCGGCCATGCCCGAGCTGGTGGCCGCCGTCGACAGGCTTGGCCTGGAGCTGGAGTCCTCCCTCACCGGGCTGGGCCGGCTGGTGAACCACGCCCAACTGGTCAACCGGGTCATCGGAAGCCCCCAGTCGCCGGAGGAGTACTGCACCGAGTCCTTCTCGGGCCAGCCCGATTTCATCGGCCAGGGCACCTGGGTGAACTACGACCTCCTGGACTTCATCGAGCAGCTGGAGAAGTGCGACATCAACGAGCTGTGCAGCCCGGACACGCTGCGGCAGGTCAGGGACGCGGCGGGCGCCGCCATCATCGCCGAGCGCCACGGCACCGACGAGTCCCTGGGGCACCACGTGGACGCCCACGGCCTGTCCATCTGGATACCCTACAGGTCCACCGAGTACCGGGACTCTTACGAGACCACCCGCTTCGCCCAGGACACCAGCTGGGACGAGTTCCTCCAGGCGGCCAACCTGATCTGAGGGCCTATGCGGCCAGCTCCGAGCCGCACTCCGGGCAGACGCCTCCTCCTTCTATATCACCGGCGCCCTTGGAGGGGAACCAGTGCCGGGTGCGCAGGCATATCCTAACCAGCATCAGCATCACCGGCACCTCGATGAGCACGCCCACGACGGTGGCCAGCGCCGCGCCCGAGCTCAGGCCGAAGAGAACAGTTGCGGTGGCGATGGCCACCTCGAAGTGGTTCGACGCCCCGATCATCGCCGCGGGCGCCGCGTCCTCGTAGTCCAGCCTTATCGTCCTGGCCGTCAGGTATCCCAGGGCGAAGATGGCGACCGTCTGGATGAACAGGGGCACCGCTATCATCGCGATGTGCCCCGGGTTGTCGACGATGACCTCGCCCTTCAAGGTGAACAGGACGACCAGGGTGACCAGCAGCGCGGTGATGGCCACGGGGGTCAGGTACCTCACGAACCGGTCGTTGAACCACTCGATGCCGTACCTCTTGATCAGCCACTTGCGGGAGAAGTACCCGGCCACCAGCGGCAGGCCCACGTAGACCAGGACCGAGAGCACGATGGTCTCCCAGGGGATGGGCATGGCGTTCACGCCCAGGAGGAAGGCTCCCAAGGGTGCGTAGAGGACCAGCATGATGAGGGAGTTGATCGCGACCATCACCAGGGTGTGGCCGTCGTTGCCCTTGGCCAGGTAGCCCCACACCAGCACCATGGCGGTGCAGGGGGCGATGCCCAGGAGGATGGCCCCCGAGATGTACGACCGCCACAGCTCCACCTCCTCCCCGTTGGGCAGCGTCTCCGTTCCCGTTATCCAGGGCTTGAACACCACGCCCAGGAAGAAGGTGGCGATGGCGAACATGGTGAACGGCTTGATGCCCCAGTTGATGACCAGGGTGAGGCCCACGGGCTTTGGGGTCCGGGCTGCCCTCATCACCTGGGAGAAGTCGATCTTCACCATGATGGGGTACATCATGAAGAACAGGCAGATGGCGATGGGAATCGACACCTGGTACACCGACAGGCGGTCCAGGTCCTCCGCCAGGCCCGGGACGGCCCTACCGAGGGCGATGCCCGCCACGATGCATAGCAGAACCCATACCGTAAGGTAGCGCTNNAGGTAGCGCTCGAACACCGACAGGCCCTTCTCGGGTCTCATCTCGCACGCGCTGCACGCCACCTCAATCACACCCGCATTCGCCTAAGCACGCTGATACTTCGTCCAACTGTCCCATGAGCTCCACTATGCGGGGGTCGGAGAGGCGGTAGTAGACCGACTTCCCCCTCTGCTCCGTCAAGACCAGGCCACAGTTTCGCAGCTTGGCCAGGTGATGGGAGCATAGGGACTGCTCCATCCCCAGGCTGTCGGCGATGTCGCCGGCGGCCATCTCACCGCCCTCCAGGTGCCTGACGATGGCGCGGCGGTTCTCATCGATTATGCACTTGAGGAAGAGGGTCTCGTCCATCGCGCATCACCCATGAACGAGGGTTCATATGAATGGTTGTTCATATAATTTTCCTTCGAGGGGTTCCCTATCCAAAAGGTTAAGGTCGATATTGGGCATTCGGGGCTCACCTCGAGGTATCCACATGTCCCATGTCGTTCTGGACGGAAAGCACCTCACGATAGAGCAGCTGGTCGACGTGGCCAGGAACGGGGCCAAGGTCGAACTGCACCCGGATGCAGTGACCCGTATCAACGAGTGCCGTGCCATGCTGGAGGAGAAGATCGAGGCCCGCGAGATCATGTACGGGGTCAACACCGGCATCGGCGAGTTCTCCGAGGTGGTGCTGGACGATGACCAGATCAAGGACTTCCAGAGGTACCTCATCTACAACCACGCGGCGGGGATAGGCGAGCCCGCGCCCATCGAGTACGTTAGGGCCGCCATGGTGTCCCGGGTCAACGTGCTGGCCAACGGCAACTCCGGCATCAGGCTCGCCATCGTGGAGACCCTCATCGAGATGCTGAACAGGGGCGTGACGCCCCACGTCTGCCAGAAGGGCAGCGTGGGCGCCTGCGGGGACCTGGCCCCCATGTCCCAGATAGCCCTCCTCATGCTGGGCGAGGGGCAGGCCTACTACGAGGGCGAGCTGCTGGAGGGCGCAGAGGCGCTGGAGAGGGCAGGGATACCCGTGCCCGGCCTGGAGGCCAGGGACGGCCTGGCCACCATCAACGGTTCCAACCTGCTCACCGCCATGAGCGCCATATTCATCCACGACGCCGAGCGCTGGCTCAAGCAGGCGGAGATCGCCGCCGCCATGTCCCTGGAGGCGCTGATGGCCAACATGAAGCCCTACACCCCCCTCCTCCACGAGATCAGGGGCTTCCCCGGGGCCGTCCGCACCGCCAACTCCATCATGAAGCTGGTGGCCGAGGGCGACCTGGCCGAGGGGAGGCTCAAGTGCAAGGTGCAGGACGCATACTCCATGCGCTCCACCCCCCAGGTCATCGGCGCCGCACACGATGCCCTCGCCTTCGCGAAGTCGCAGGTGCTGATCGAGCTCAACGGGGTTGGGGACAACCCCGTGTTCTTCCCCGACAGGAAGATCCAGCTGTCGGGGGCCAACTTCCAGGGCTCCCCAGTGTGCCTTCCCATGGACATGGCGGGCGCCGCCGTGACCATGGTCTCCGTCATGTCGGAGAGGAGGATGAACCGCCTCAACCACCCGGCGCTGAACGTGGGCCTTCCCGCCTTCCTCACCAAGGGCGCGGGGATGTTCTCCGGGCTCATGCTCAGCCAGTACACCGCCGACATGCTGATCGTCGAGCAGCGCATCCTCTCTATGCCCGCCTCGATCCAGTCGATACCGGCGGCGGCGGACCAGGAGGACTTCGTGTCCATGGGCATGAACACCGCCATCAAGAACATGCAGATCCTGGAGAACGCCTACGGCATCCTGGGCATCGAGATGATGGCGGCGGCCCAGGCCCTGGACTTCCGTGACTACCAGTTCGGGAAGGGCGTGACCAAGGCCAAGGAGGTCATCCGCAGGCACGTGGAATTCCTGGACGTGGACCGCCCCCTCTACCCGGACCACACCGCGATGAGGGAGCTGGTGAGGAGCTGCGAGGTCCTCCACGAGGTGGAGGCGGAGATCGGCCCCCTGGACTGACCGGGGAGGCGAGACCGGGGTGGTGGGCATTGAAGGTGCTCTTCCACGTCTGCTGCGGACCCTGCTTCGCCAGGGCAGGAACGCTCCTCCGGGAGGAGGGTCACGACGTCACCGCCCTCTGGTACAACCCTAACGTTCAGCCGTACAAGGAGTTCGAGGCGCGCCTGAAGGCCTTCCGCCAGGTGTGCGAGGCAGAGGGCTTCCCCACAGTGGTGGACGACACCTACGACCCGGAGCGGTGGCTCCGGGGGGCGCTGGACGCGGAGAGCCGGTGCGAGCACTGCTTCGGCGACCGGCTGGAGCGCGCGGCGACATTGGCCGCGGAGGGGGGCTTCGACGCCTTCACCACCACGCTGCTTGCCTCTCCCTACCAGGACCACGGGCTGGCGCGCAGGCTCGGTGGGGAGTCGGCGAAGGCTATGGGGGTCGAGTTCCTCTACCGGGACTTCCGCGAGGGATGGAAGGATGCCCGGAAGCGCACATTCGAGCTGGAGGTGTACAGGCAGAAGTACTGCGGCTGCGTCTTCTCCGAGCGGGACCGGTGGCTCGGAGAGCCCGAACAGGACCCCTGACCAGTACCCAGCGCATGAGCGCCAGAAACGTTAAGTAGGGCGGACCCGTTCGTTGAAGCGAGTAGGGGGAAAACGTGACCGTGAGCGCAGAGCAGCCCGTGGAACTGAAGGTCAAGGACCTGACGCCAGAGACCAAGAGCGTCAACCTCACCGTCAAGGTCGTATCCGTGGGAGAGCCCGAGGCGGTGCCCGCTCGGGGTGGTGGTGTGAGACACGTCACCGAGGCAAAGGTGGGTGACGACACCGCCACGGTGGTCATGTCCCTCTGGGAGAAGCAGTCCGAGGGGATCGCCGAGGGCACCGTGCTGCGCATCGAGAACGGTTACGTCTCCCTGGTCCGGGGCCACATGCGCCTGAACGTGGGCAAGTACGGACGCATGATGCCCACCGACAAGAACGTGGGAGATGTGAACACCGAGGAGAACCTGTCCGAGGTGGACCACTCCACGTCCCGCGGCGGCGACCTGGGCGAGGCCGTCGACCTGCGCTTCCGCAAGGGCCCCTGGGCATCCACCGGCTATGGCATGGACGACGAGCGGCGCGAGAAGGGCCGCAGGCGAAGGCGCCGCGACGAGTTCGACCGGTACTACTGAGACGAGGTCCCCGCCCGCTCCCATCCTTCCTTGAACCCAGCGAAGGCGCCAACGGCTATAGCGGCGCGGGCGCCAGCGACGAGGGACTGCATCAGGTGGAGGTTGTGGAAGGACACCAGGTTCATCCATCGGGTGTCGTTGGACCTCCACAGGTGGTGGACGTATGCCCTGTCGACCTCCCCGCATATTCTGCAGTCGCACCTCGGGTCCAGGGGTCCCCTGTCCCCCGCCATGCGTCCCCGGGTTATGTCGAACCGGCCCTCGCGGGTCATGACGGTCCCGTGACGTGCGTTCCTGGTTGGGAAGGCGGAGTCGAACACGTCCACGCCCCGCTCCACGGCGTCCATGACCTCCCGGGGCGAGCCCACGCCCATCAGGTACCTGGGCCGGTCCGACGGGATCAGGTCCACGCTCCCGTCGATGGCCCTCCACATGTCCTCCACGGGCTCGCCGATGGACAGGCCCCCGATACCGTACCCTTCGAACCCCATCGCCACCAGGTCGCGGGTGCTGGCGGCCCGCAGGTCGTCGATGACCCCTCCCTGGGTTATCGCCCAGAGCTGCTGGTCATCCCTGGTGTGGGCCTGGAGGCATCGTTCCGCCCAGAGGGCGGTCCTGCGGGTCGCGTCCTCCACCGCCTCCCTGTCCGCGCCGGCGGGGGGACAGTCGTCCAGCACCATGGCCACGTCGGCACCGAGCCTCGCCTCCAGCTCCACCACGTTCTCGGGGGTCAGCTCCCGGACGTCGCCCCGCACGTGGTCGCGGAACACCACGCTCCGGTCGTCCTTCCTGACCAGGAAGCCCTTCCTGACCATCTGGAACCCGCCGGAGTCGGTGAAGATGGGACCCCTCCATCGAGTGAAGGCGTGGATGCCTCCCGCCTCCTCCACCGCCTCCACGCCGGGGCGCACCAGGAGGGAGTAAGAGTTGGCGATGAGCGCCCGGGTCCCGGTCTCCGACAGCTCCTCGGGAGAGAGCGTCCTCACGCTGCCGGCGGTGGCCACGGGCATGAACAGGGGCGTGGGGACTTCGCCGTGGGCCGTGGACAGGGTGCCCGCCCGGGCCCTGCCGTCCACCGAGTCCACCTGGAACGTCATATGAGGGGACCTCCCGATATCAGCATGCCGTCGCCCAGGGAGTAGAAGCGATAGCCCTCGGCCACCGCCTCCTCGTAGGCGCCCAGCATGCGCTCCCGTCCGGCGTAGGCCGAGACGAGCATGAGCAACGTCGAGCGGGGCAGGTGGAAGTTGGTGAGCAGGCCCGAGTAGGGGAACCTGAACCGGTACCCTGGGTAGATGAACAGGTCGGTCGACCGGGTCACGGGCAGGAGGCGGCCATCGCCGTCGGTGGCCGATTCCAAGGCCCGCACGGTGGTGGTGCCCACTGCGAACACACGACGACCCTCGTCCAGGGCCTCGTTGATGGCGGCGGCCACGCCTGTCGAAACCTCGAGCCTCTCCGATTCCATAACGTGTTCCGCGACCCTGTCGACCCGGACGGGCTGGAAGGTACCGTAGCCCACGTGGAGCACCAGCTTGACCAAGGAGACCCCGGCCCTGTCCAGGTCCCCGAGGATCGTGTCGTTGAAGTGCAGGCCCGCCGTGGGCGCCGCTACGGAGCCGTCCACACGGGCGTACACCGTCTGGTACCTCTCCTGGTCCTCCAGTCGCGTCCGGATGTAAGGCGGGGTGGGCATCTCGCCCCACCGTCCCATGACCTCCTCGGGCTTGGCTTCGCCCTCCACCGACACGGCGTACCTGCCGGGACCCAGGGCCTCGCCCAGCACCAGGGACGCGTTGGCATCCTCAGCCCCCACGGTCAGCCTGGAGCCCTCTTGGAGCCGCGCCCCTCCCACCAGCGCGTCCCAGCGCCCTTCGTCCAGAGGTTCGAGGAACACCACCTCGGCCCTCCCTCCCGTGGGCTTACGGGCCCGGACGCGGGCGGCCAGCACACGTGACTCGTTGACCACCAGGACGTCGCCCCTCTCCAGCAGGGAGGGGAGGTCACGCATCCTCAGGTGGGAGTTCCCACCTTCCTCGCCCAGGACCATCAGCCTGGCCGAGTCCCTGGGCTCCGCCCCCTCTTGGGCTATCATCTCCTTGGGCAGGTGGTAGTCGAAGTCGTCGAGGCGCACGGCGGACCCAACGGCGCTCGCCGTTCAAATGCGTTGCGCCTGGCTCGATCGTTACTATGATCGGTCCTTCCGGTGGGCAGAAGTCTTATGTCCCCCCTCGGCCCTCACCTCACCCCCGGGTGAGCGAATTGGGCACCGTAGGAATCACCGCACTGGTCCCTCCCGAGCTGGCCTACGGTTGCGCCCAGACCCCCCTCGACCTCAACAACGCGGTGCCCACGTCCGAGTGCGTCCCCCGGGGGAAGCTATGCGCCTGGACCGCCACCTGGAGGGACATGCTCCTGCGGGGGGACATGCGTGTGGACCGCCTGGTGGTAGTTGCGGGGGGTGACTGCCACAACGCCCTGGTGGACGGGCAGCGGGTGGCGGCCAAGGGGATCCCCACCCACTACTTCTTCTACCCCTTCGACGGCGACGAGGACGAGATGCGGAGGCACCTCCAGGACCTGGAGGCGTTCCTCGGCGGAATATCGGACCAGGGCGCGGTGACGAGGGTCGCCGACATCAAGAACCTGTGCATCCAGCTGGACGTGGCCCGCTGCCGCAGGAGGGCCCTGGGCTCGCGGGTCTTCAACCACCTCATCCAGCTCTGTGACATGGGGGGCGACCTGGACCGCTTCGAGGCCTCGGTCAGGAGGGCACTGGAGGAGGTACCTCCCGACGTGCCCGAGACAAGGATAGCCCTGGTGGGGGTGCCGCCCATCTACCCCGACTTCCACCAGGTCTGCGAGGGTTACGGCATGCAGGTGGTCTTCGACGAGCTGCCCTGGGAGTTCGCCCGCATGGGCGGAAGGACCCGTGAGACCCTGGCCCGGAACTACGCCGGCTACACCTTCGCCCGGGACCTGGAGTACAGGTTCGACCGGCTGGAACAGGAGCTGGCGAGGCGCCGCGTAGAGGGCGTGGTCCACTACACCCAGTACGCCTGCCACCACGTGCTGGAGGACGATATGCTGCGCCAGCGGCTGGACATGCCCATGCTCACCGTCCAGGGCGACCTGGCAAGGAGGTGTCCGGAGCAGGAGAGGCTCCGTCTTGAGGCCTTCTCAGAGCTCTTGCGGGGGGGAGGGCGTTGATAGGTCTTGACCTGGGCTCCACCCGGGCCAAGGCCGCGCGGGTGGTGGACGGCCAGGTCGTCGAGCGCCGGGAGGTCCCCAGCCCACGCTGGCGGGAGCTGCTGGAGATGGTGGAGGAGGGGGAGACCGTGGCCACCACGGGATACTTCCGGCATCAGCTGGAGGGGGCCCGGGCCATCACCGAGCTGACCGCCGCCCGATGGGGGGTCGAGAGCATAGTCCCCGACGCCCAGGTCATCGTGGACATCGGGGGCCAGGACACGAAGGTCCAGGACCTTCGCACCAACAGGTTCGTGCTGAACGACAAGTGCTCCGCGGGAACGGGGGCCTTCCTGGAGCTGGTGGCCACCTACTTCGGCAAGGGCGTGGAGGACCTGGCGGCCATGGGGGAGGGGGCCGTTGAGCCCGCGCAGATCAACTCCACCTGCGCCGTCTTCGCCATGTCCGAGATGGTCTCCCAGCTGGTCGGAGGCAGGAGCCAGGCGGACGTGGTGGCCGGGATGCACCGGGCCTTCGCGCGCCGCATCGCCGAGCTGGTGCCCGAGGCGGAGCGCACAGTGGTCATCGGGGGTGGCGCTAGGAACGACGGCCTGGTTGGGGAGCTCTCGGGCATCCTGGACGTGCAGCTCACCGTGCCCCCCCACCCCGAGCACGTCAACGCCCTGGGCGTGGTCCTCTACCACGGCGGCGAGGAGTGAGTCCTTACCGCAAACCATATTACATAGGTTGAACAGAATACAATCGCCATCCCAAGGGGGGGATTAGGGTATGAACCGTAAGGTGGGGGCAATTCTAGCTGCGTTTCTCGTGATCATAGTCCCGTTCGCATTCTGCGACGGGCTGGATGGGACCGAGACCATCGGCCAGACCAAAGGGCAGGGGACCGTAGAGCCAGAAGTGCCACGGGAGCCAGACGTGACTGGGTCCCTCGCGGGGATCGAACCCTTCTTTCTTCACAGAGAACCTGGGGCAGGTTGCCGGCGAGGGGGTCCTTTTCCATGCGAGGGGAGATGGGATATCGGTGACCTTCACGCCCCAGGGTGTCGATTACGTCATCACGCGGGACACAGGTCGTGCTGAGTTCCATCTCCGTCTCGGCGACAGGAGGGCGGTAACCCCTGTGGGCCAGGGACCGCTCGGTCACCGGGTGAACTACCTGCTGGGTGACGACCCGTCCATGTGGGTTAGGCAGGCGGCGACCTTCGAGTCCGTTCTCTACGAGGGGGTGTACCCGGGCGTGGATGTCAGGTTCCACTTCCTCGACGACATGCTGAAGTACGACGTCATCGTTGCACCGGGGACCGACCTGGACGATGTGGTCCTGAAGTACCGGGGCGTGGACGGGCTCAGCGTGGACCCCGCGACCGGCGACCTCATAATCCACACGGCGGCGGGTCCCATCAGGGACGCCAGGCCCGTGTTCCTGCAAGAGGGGCTGGGTACGGGGGTGCCGGGGGCCTACCGTCTCCTTGGGGAGGGAAGGTTCGGCTTCCTAGCCCCCGAGGGGGTGGTCAACGACGTCCCGACGGTGATCGACCCCGGCATCGAGTTCAGCACGCTGCTGGTGGGCTCCCAGTACGACGAGGTCCTGATGGTGGGGGTCGACCCGGACGGGGACATCATAGTCGGTGGCCAGACCAACTCCTCGGACCTCCCCGCCACACCGGGTGCCAACAGGACCGGGCAGATCGGGTTCTTCGACGGGTTCTGCGCCAAGTACGACCCCACCGGGTCGGACCTGCTCTTCCTGACGTACTTCGGAGGGACCCTGAACGAGTACATCTTCGACATGGAGGTCTACCCTGACGGGACCATCTGGTTCGGTGGGCTCTCCTACTCCCGGGACTTCCCCACCACCGACGACGCCATCTTCCCCGACTTCCTCGGAGGGTGGTGCGACGCCATCCTGCTACAGCTTTCCAACGACGGGTCGGACCTCCTCTACGCCACCTTCCTGGGCGGCACGGTGAACGAGAACCTCAGGTCGGTAGAGTACGACGCTGACGGCAACATATACGTCGGCGGGGTGACCAACTCCTGGGACCTCCCCGTGACCCCCGGGGCGTTCTGCATGACCCGCACCGACACATCATGGATGCTCAGCTCGGGCTACGTGATCAAGGTCAACTCCTCCCTGACCAGCATCGACTACTGCACGTACATCAACGGGCTGACCTACGATTCCCTCTATGGCATGCAATGGTTCGAGATCGGCGTCGGCAGCACCGGGCGGGCTTACGTGGCCGCGGCCACCGACGACCCCGGGTTCCCAGTGACGGGGGGGGCCTTCTGCACAACGAAGAGGGCGGGGTACGGCGACGCCGTCGTCTTGGCCTTCAACCCATCGGGCACGGACCTGGACTACTCCACCTTCCTGGGAGGGGACGGGGAGGACATGCCCTTCTTCATCAACATCGGCAAGGATGACCGGGTGTACGTGACAGGCTTCACCAACTCCACCGACTTCCCGGTGTCAAATGACGCCCACCGCTCGACGTACAGCGCCTTCCAGGACGGGTTCCTGACTGTCCTCGACAGCGGGCTGTCGACCCTGGAGTACGGCACGTACCTGGGCGGGTCCGGACAGGACGTGGGGGCATCAGTGACCGAGTCCCCTGACGGGGGTCACTTCTATGTGTTCGGTGGGACCACCTCCTTCGACCTCAGCACGACCAACGGATGCTTCGACCCCCATTACAGGGGCGTCTGGCCCGCCCCGGACACCTTCCTGGCCGCCTTCGACTCCAGCGACAACTCCCTGATGTACTCCTCTTACATCAGCGGTACAAGTACCGACGGCGCCTCCAACAAGGGGATCCTCTGCGACCCCGCAGGGAGCCTCTACCTGGTGGGCGCCACCATGTCGTCCGACTTCCCGACCAGCCCCGGGGCGAACATGACCGTCAAGGGCAACTCCTTCGACGGGTACCTGCTCAAGATCGACCCGACCGCATGCGGGCTGCCCTCGGCCCCCTCCGGGCTGAGGACGGAGACGGGTGACGGCTTCGTGAACCTGACCTGGGACACCCAATCCGGTTGTGAATACCGCGTCCTGGAGCACAGGATCTACCGCAAGACCGACGGGGACTTCGAGCCGTTCAACGTGACGACCTGGCCGAACCACGGACGGTTCCTGGACGAGGACGTGGTCAACGGGGTCAACTACACCTACGCCGTGAGCACGGTGAACAGCGTCGGCGAGAGCGTCCTCTCCGACCCGGTGGTCGGAAGGCCCCTGGCGAGGCCGGATCCCCCCCTGGACCTGGTCCTGAGGACCGGGGACGGCACGGTGAGCCTGAGCTGGTCCGCGCCCAACTACACGGGGGGCTCCCTGCTGGGCTACCATCTGCTCAGGGGGGATGCATCGGACAACCTGACCCACATAGTAACCCTTGGCAGGGTCACGTCCTTCGTGGACGAGGACCTGGTCCTCGGGAGGACGTACTACTACGCAGTGATGGCGTACAACGAGGCGGGCAACAGCTCCGTCGAGGATGTCATCATGGTCGTCGCGCTGGACGTCCCATCGAGGCCCACCAACTTCGGCTCGATGGTGGGAGACCGGATGGTGGACCTCTACTGGGACCGCCCGGAGAGCGATGGCGGGATGGCGGTGCTGGGATATCGCCTGTTCAGGGGACCCGCGGTCTGGGACATGACGATGCTGGCCGATCTGGACCGAAGTCAGACCACCTACAGGGACTCGGACCTGGTGAACGGGCGGACCTACTACTACCACGTGGCCGCCTACTCCAGCGTAGGGGAGGGGGTCCCGACGCTTCCAATGGAGGTGGTCCCGCGCACGTTGCCCGACGTGCCGCAATCCCTTTCGGTCGAGGCGGGGGACGGACAGGTGTCCCTCTCTTGGACACCGCCCCTGGACGAAGGGGGCGTGCCCATCATCGGGTACATCATCCACTTCGGCGAGGGGAGCACCGTGTTGACCCACTCCTTCGAGGTCGGGAACATCACGACCCACGTCCACACCGGGTTGACCAACGGGGTCCGCTACTACTACGCGGTCTCCGCCGTCAACGAGGCCGGGTCCGGCGACATGGGTGGCACCGAGAGCGCCACCCCCATGGGGCTACCAGGCAAGCCAGAGGACTTCCAGGTCGTATCTGGGCTGGGCGAGGTCGAGCTGAGCTGGTCTGCCCCCGCCGACATGGGAGGGGCGACCAGCCTGCTCTACCGGGTCCTCCGAGGAGCGTCCTCCACGGATGTCAGTCAGACGTTGGCGGACCTCACCGACGAGGAGGAGTACGTTGACGACCAGGTGGTGGTGGGGGACACGTACTACTACCGTGTAGAGGCCATCAACGTCATCGGTGGAAGCTCGACCCAAGTCCTCTCGGTGATGGTTACCACCCTCCCGGGTCAGGTCAGGGACCTGACGGTTGATGCCGGTGACGGTTACGTCGCGATCGATTGGAAGCCGCCTGGGGACGATGGCGCCTCGCCCTTGACGGGATACGTGGTGCTGAGGGGGGTACCGGGCGGCGACCTTTCCGAGATAGCCCGGATCGGGACCTTCCTCAAGTTCAACGACACCACCGTCGTGAACGGGGAGGACTACCTTTACTCGGTCGTCGCTTTGACGGAGGTTGGAGAGGGTCCTGCCGTGGACCCACCGCTCGCCGCAGGCCCGAGGGGCAAGCCCTCCCAGCCCGGGTCAGTGTACGCCGACATCGGCGAGGACGAGGTGGTACTGATCTGGGCCGAGCCCACCGGGCAGGGGATGGCCACCGTGACCGGGTACAGGGTCTACAGAAGGACGGCCTCCGGTGAGCGGGAGCTCATCGCCACCCTTGGGACAGTGCTCACATACACCGACGAGGACGTGGACCCGGGCAAGACCTACTACTACACCATCGTGGCGGACAGCGATTTCGGCGCGGGGTCCATGAGCTCGGAGTACAAGGCCAAGGTGCCCTCGGAGGAGGAGGGGCTCCCCCTGACCTGGCTGCTTCTTCTCCTGGTCCTCATCATAGTCGTCGCGGTCCTGGGGGTGGCGTACACCAGGAGCAGGGCGACTGGTGAGGGGCTGGTCGAAGAGGGGAAGGCCCAGTACGTCGTCGAGGAGGCCTTCGTCGTCTTCCAGGATGGCAAGCTGGTGACACACCTCTCCCGCGTGCCCGAGGAGGAGGCCGACGTCAGCATGATGTCGGGCATGCTGATCGCCGTCCAAGGCATCATGCAGGACGGTCTGGAGAGGGAGGGAGCGCTGGAGAGCATCAAGTACGGCGACAACCTGATCCAGATAGCCAGCGGAGAGCATGTCAACGTGGTTGCGGTGGTCTACGGGACCCCCGACGAGGAGCTCCTGGAGGACATGCAGTCCACGGTGGCGAACATCGAGGCCACCTATGCTGGGGTCATCGAGGAGTGGGTGGGCGACCTGACGGTGCTGGAGGGCATCGACGGGCTGGTCGGACCCCTGCTGGACCGGACCCGGGAGCTGACCCGGGAGGACGTGGCCCGGGCCGCCGTGCGGGCCGGAGTCGCGCTGCAGTCGGCGGTGGACTTCCACAGGGGCTACGTGAGGCTCAAGGTGGCGGCGGTGAACACCTCGGAGGAGGCGGTCATGGACGCGGGCGTGGAGGTCCACTATGACCGGGACCTGCTACGACTGGACCGGGTGGAGCCCGATGTCGTCACCCTCAGGGGCGACAAGGCCGAGCTGGGCAACCTGAAGGCCGGGGAGCGCAAGGCCCTGGCCTTCATGTTCGACCCCCAGATGTGCCAAGAGACCCACCTGGACGGCACCATGTCCTACTACGATGCGAAGGGGGACCTCAAGCACGTGGAGATGAAGCGGCGGCACGCGAACGTGGTGTGCCCGATATTCTTCACGAAGGAGCACGCCAACACCGCCATGCTCCGCCGCCTCGTCAAGGAGAAGCTCCACATGAGCGACTCCCGGATATTCACGTATCCCGGGTCCATAGACGGTCCCAAGATCCTCGACCTGGGCAAGCTGGCCCTGGGTGGCATCGACATCCAGCTGGTCAGGGAGTTCATCAACGAGGGACCTCCCTTCGAGGCCGAGGTCTGGTACTACGGCGAGACCCAGGTCAAGGGATATCAGATGGTCATGAGACTGGGAGTGCTCGCCGACAGGGGGGTCCTGGAGTTCTTCGCGGCCTCCACTGACATGGAGCCCATCACCGGGCTATTAGCAGAGTTCCGGAGGGAGCTGCAGCAGGCGGTGCAGGACCATTTCCCGGAGACGCCCGTGCTGGAGCCTGAGGATGAGGAGGAGGTGCGCTTCGAGATGGTGGGTCGACCGCTCCTTCTGGACGAATGGGAGGAGTACGAGGAGGAGGATTGAGGGACAGAAGCCAGGCCTCACCGGTCCGTCGGTCATCGCCCCTGGTCTGGGAATCACAGGGGAACCTTGAAATATCCCCCCCGGAAATGGTGATGTGGCCGATGGGAGGGAGACTCGACCGTGCCGAGGCCCGTTGTACTGCTCGTCGCAGTAGTCCTGCTATTCTCACCCCTCGCCCAGATCGACCTTGGGCCGGATCTGGAGGAGGAGGGTCGGGCGACTTCACAGAGGGATCTCCAGACGGACCCCGCCTTGCCAACGGAGGTGACCCTCCCACTCTCCGGTCAAGGTGAGTTCTTCACCGAGAACCTGGGACAGCTCGAGGACACCGATGTCAGGTTCTACGTCAGGGGTGACCCCCTGTCCGTTGCGTTCGGGAGGGATGCCGTCCGGTACTCGTACCAGGGTCCTGAAGCCTCCTTCGCGTTCTCGATCCATCTCGAGGGCTCCGAGGACGTGGAGCCCGTCGGCATCTGTGACCTGGACCGCCCGTCCAGCTTCTTCTTTGGAAGGGACCCGCAGGGATGGGTCAGCGACGCCAGGAGCTTCCGCGAGGTCCTTTACGAGGGGGTCTACGAGGGCGTCGACCTCAGGTTCTACTTCAAGGGCGGTCTCCTCAAGTACGACCTCTCGATAGGGCTGCACGCCGATGTGGACGCCGTGGCCCTCAGGTACGTCGGCCTCGACGGCATCGATGTGGACCCCTGGACCGGGGACCTTCTACTGCGGTCAGGACCGGTGACCCTCCGGGACACGAGGCCAGTCATCCTGCAGGATGGGCTGGGGACCGGGGGGGAGTGCCCCGGGGACTTCCGGGTGTCGGATGGCTCGTCGGTGACCTTCCGCTTGCCCGAGGGCCTCGACGTGTCGAGACCCTTCGTCATCGACCCTGGCATAGAGTTCTCCACGCTCATCGGGGGGAACCTGACGGAGATGATGACCTGTGTCGAGGTGGCCCCCGATGGTGACATCGTCATGGCGGGCTACGTCGACGAGCTCGACTTCCCGATGACCCCTGGAACCTACAGGACCCCTGAGAACCTGTCGAAGGGACAGAACATGGTCGTGACCAAGATGGACCCGACCCTTTCCCAGCTGGTCTTCTCCACCGTAATAGGTGGTCATCATGACGACTGGGCCCAGGACCTGGAGGTCGCACCAGACGGCAGCATCTATCTCGTGGGTGCCGGGAACGATGACTTCCCCATCACGGCCGACGCCTTCGACAAGGACAACGGGAACGAGGACGACGCCGTCCTGGTGGTGCTCAGTGACGACGGTACGGACCTGCTGTACAGCGGCTTCATAGGGGGCTCCGAGAGGGAGCTGGGCCTTGATGTCCACCTCTACAGCGACGGGAGCGTCCTCATCCTGGGCTCCACCAACTCCTCGGACCTCTACACCACGCCCGGTGCCTTCTGCGAGACCTACGTCCGCACGTTCCCCATGAACAACCCCTACGTGGACTCGCTGTTCATCGCGAAGGTCCGCCCGTCCTTGGACCGGCTCCAGTTCCTCACATACATAAACGGGTTCTCTACCTCGAGCATCGAGGCCGGTCTGGCCAGTGTTGTTGTCGACAACAGCGGAGCGATCTACCTGGCCCTTACCACGGACTGGGAGGACTTCCCGACGAAGCCGGGGGATTACGACCCCACGTTCAACGGAGGGACCGATTGCGGGGTCATGAAGTTCAACCCCACGTGCTCCAACCTGATCCACTCCACCTACCTGGGGGGGGTCGATGTCGATGTACCGTCCGACATCATACTGGACAGCACAGGACGACCATGGATAGTCGGGGCCACCCACTCGGGCGACTTCCCAAGGACGACTGACGCGTACCAGCTTGGTCTGAGCGCCTCCGGGAACGGGTTCCTCACGGTCCTGGAGCCGGATTTCTCTGCCATCAACTACAGCACTTTCTTCGGAGGTTCCCTGTACACCGCCTTCGACAGCCTTCACCTCAGCGAGGACGAGAGCATGTACTACATCCTGGGTGGGACCTCTGCCATCGACCTGCCCGTCACCGACGGTTGCTTCAACCCGGTCTACCCGGGGGGGGGCGACCCCTACGTCGTCGTGTTCAACACGACGGCCCACGGTCTGGAGTACTGCTCTTACATCGGGGGGTCGGGGGCCGAGGGCCTTCATCCCAGGTCCTTGGACCTGGACGGGCAGGGCAACATGGTGGTAGCGGGATTCACGCATTCTCACGACTTCCCCACCTCCCAGAACGCCTACTCGGCACTCAGGGCGGGTGCTCAGGATGGCTTCGCCCTGGTCCTGGACCCCACACCGTTGGGTGTCCCGGGCCCTCCCGCGAACGTATCCCTGGTGGGTGGTGACGGCGAGGTGAACGTATCATGGGACGCCCCCGGTATCGAGGATGGGAGGATCATCGGCCACAAGGTGTACCGGGGGAGGACCGTCGATGACATGCCGCTCCTCAGGAACGTGATGATGGACAAGGACTTCATCATGGACCTGGGGGTGGTGAACGGTGAGGCCTACTATTACAGCGTGAGCGCCATCAACAGCGCGGGGGAGGGCGCCCTCAGCGAACCGATGCTGGTCATCCCCTTCGGACTACCGTCCGCACCAGGGGGTCTCGACGCCACCACTGGCGACGGGACGGTGGTCCTGAGCTGGGACCCGCCCGGGGACACGGGCGGCATGGATATCGTGGGGTACCACGTCCACCGCGCCGTGGGGACCGGCGGTATGGGCCACTACCGGACCTTGGGAGACGTGGCAACGTTCACGGATACCGATGTGGACAGGGGTTCCGATTACACCTACGCCGTGACCGCGTTCACCGCAGCGGGCAACTCCACGCTGTCCAACACCTTGACCATCACTGCCGAGGGGACGCCGGACATGCCCTCCTCGTTCTCCGCCGAGGCCTTCGACGAGCGGGCGGTCCTTCACTGGGGTCCGCCGACGAACGACGGGGGCCGTGAGATAGAGGGATACCATATCCTCCGCGGGACCGAACCGGGGAGCATCGTCTTCTACACGGAGGTGGGGGCGGACGAGACGGACTACGTGGACGATGGCCTGGAGAACGGGGCCCCATACTTCTACCGGATGGTCGCCTTCAATGCCCACGGCACGGGGAGGGCGACGACGATACTGAAGGTCGTGCCCGAGGGTCTTCCTGGACCTCCCGCCGACCTCCGGTCGAACCCCTCGAACGGGTCCGTCACCCTCACATGGTCTCCTTCCAACGACGGGGGCTCGTCTATCACCGCTTACAGGATATACGTGGGCACTTCCAGGGACTCCCTGTCGTTGTTCACGGAGCTGGGGGACGTGACCACTTACGTCGACACCGACCTCACCAACGGAGTGACCCTCTACTACGCCGTCACCGCGGTCAACGACGTGGGGGAGGGCTGGAAGTCCACGATCATCTCGACGACACCGTACGGTGTCCCCGGAGCTCCCACGGACCTCACCGCCGAGAACGACCCGTGGGGAGCCCTATTGAAGTGGAAGAGGCCCACGAACAAGGGAGGCGCCGCGAACCTGACCTACCGCATCCTCCGAGGTGATTCGCCCGATTCGATGACACCCCTGGACGAGGTGGACAACGCCACATCCTACCTGGACTCCAGCGTCTCGGCCCGGGAGGAGTACTACTATGCCGTCAGGGCCGTGAACCCCATCGGAGATCCCAGCGACAGGACGCCGTGGGTCACCATATCGATCATACTCGGGCCCAGCCCCGTGACGGGCGTCTCAGCGGTGCGGGGCGACGGTCAGGTGCTCCTCTCCTGGTCTGCGCCTGCAGATGACGGTGGCGCACCCGTCACGGGCTACGTGGTGTACAGGGGACCCACGGAGGCCGCCATGGTCGAGCTGGCCAGACCCGGTGAGGTCCTCAACTTCACGGACCGATCCCTTGAGAACGGCCGCACCTACTTCTACTCCATAGCGGCCATCAACAGCGTCGGACCCGGGTCTCGGTCCATGGTGGTGAACGCCACGCCCATCGCCGTGCCCGGTGCTCCCAGGAGCCTCCAGGTCCGATACTCCGGAGGGAACATGGAGCTGGAGTGGCTACCTCCCGAGGCGGGCGACACCGCACCCGTGCTCGGTTACCGGATCTACCGGAGGGCGGAGGGAGAGGCCCTGGAGCTCCTCGTCGAGATCGGGCCGGTCCTCGCCTACACTGACGACGCGGTCGGATCAGGAAAGGTCTACTACTACAGCGTGTCCGCCGTCAGCGAGGTCGGGGAGGGCCCGCTCGGGCCTTCGGAGGAGGTGTCCACGGGACCGAGCTCCAACCTGACCTGGCTGCTCATTGTCCTGATCCTCCTGGGAGCGGTAGTCGTGGGTGCCGTCGTATGGACTCGCAGGACCTCCTCGATGACCGGGGGGTTGGGGGTCCCGTTGGCCGCTGGCCTTGAAGGTGGCCCCGAACCCACGAACATCGTCGAGGAGGTCTACCTGGTCTACCGGGACGGTCGTCTGATCGCCAGCTGCTCTCGTGAGGATTGCAGTACCCAGGACGCGGACCTGACCTCAAGCATGCTCATCGCCATCCAGGGGATGGTGCAAGAGGGACTGGAGAAGGGCGGGGAGCTGGAGAGCATCAAGTCCGGTGACAACATCGTGATGATGGAGAGGGGTGCCCATCTCAACCTGGCGGTGGTCGTCTACGGACGGCCCGACGACGAGCTATGGGAGGAGCTGGAGGCAACGATCGCCCGGATAGAGGGCGCCTACGCCGGTGTGGTGGAGGACTGGACAGGGGAGCTCTCTGTGTTCGAGGGCGTGGACGACATTCTGGAGAAGCTCATAGCTGGCACCGCCCACCGGACCCGCAGGGACCTGGACGCGGCCAAGGCCCATCACCAGATGGCCCTTCTCTCGGCCCTCGACCTGTACCGTGGCTACGTGCGTCTCAAGGTGGCGGCGATGAACGCCACACCTGTGTCCGTCTCGGACGCGACCATCGAGATGCGTTACGACCCGTCCATGCTCAGGCTGGAGCGAGTGGAACCGGACTCTCTCGTCCTCCGGGGCGACTCGGTGGAGCTGGGCAATGTGAAGACCGGGGAGAAGCGGACCGTCTCCTTCCTGTTCGACCCCCTGATATGCCAAGAGACCCACATCGATGGCACCATATCCTACAAGGACTCCCGCGGAGAGCTGCAACGCACCTCCATGAAGCAGCGGCACGCCAAGGTGGTTTGTCCCATATTCTTCACCAGGGAGCATGCCAGCACCGCCACCCTCCTCAGGCTCATCTCCGAGGAGCTGGACAAGTCCGACTCCCGCGTGTTCCGCTACCCTTCCAACCTGGGGTCCCGGCAGATGCTCCAGGCGGGCAAGCTGGCCCAGGGCGGGGGCGAGGTCCAGCTGGTCAGGGAGTACGAGGAGAACGGTCCGCCCTACGAGGCCGAGGTCTGGTACTACGGAGAGACCAAGGTGAAGGGCTACAAGATCGTGATGAGGCTCCGGGTGCTGGCCGAGGACCGTCTCCTGGAGTTCTTCGCCGCCTCCTCGTCGATGGAGCCTGTGACCGGTATCCTGGCCGAGTTCAGGAGGGACCTGATCGAGGTCCTCAGGGTGAAGTACCGTGTAGAGCAGGTGGAGGAGGTCGGGAGGGGCGAGGAAGGGAGGAGGTCCCTCGAGGAACGGGACCTCCTCATACAGTGAAGGACCACCGTCTGGGACTGAAACGGTCCTAGGCGTCGCTCTCATCCGGCCCCCTCGTCGCGTACATCGCGAGGTACCATGTTATCGACATTGGGACTATGAGGGCCAGAATGATTATGAACACCGCAAAGGTCACCACGCCGGAGACATGGTCGGGGAGCAACCATTCGCTGACCCCCGACATCGCCCCGTACACGATGATGGTGACCAGGAGTCCCGCTACCCCGGCGAGGACCCTTCCCTTCGGCCCCATGAGGTCCGGCCGATAACCCACGAAAGCCTCCTCCAGGGGGAAGGCGATGGCGCAACCGAGGAGGAGACCTGCGCCCATGGAGAGCTCCTCCATGGCCACCAGAAGGTCGCCGGGGTGCCGCAGTGCAAGGACCATGCTGCCCATCAGCCAGAGGAGGAGGGCGACGGGGACCCCTACACCCAGCTGGGCTCCTAGCGGCCACGTCTTCACCACTGGAGCGAGGCGGGGAATCAGGACCATGAAGGCGATGAGGACGGACAGGGCGACCACGGCCCCTCCGACCACGTCCTGCACATCGTGGACGCCGATGACCAGCCGCGATACCGGCACCACGACCATGGCGAAGGCGCAGAGGAGGGTTACGGTCAACCGGAACCGGTCCCTTCCC
>JABAHP010005125.1_pt1 | contig 48026 bp, 43 predicted proteins | sample 7062081 | NCBI WGS metagenome assembly JABAHP01 (sample SAMN14534357, study PRJNA622989) | marine sediment metagenome | biome: marine biome [ENVO:00000428]; feature: marine pelagic biome [ENVO:01000023]; material: deep marine sediment [ENVO:00002113] | place: India: Gulf of Kutch | collected...
GGTCTCCCGAGTATATATAGCAGGGTGGGGGAGGCCGAGGTGAAAGTGACCTTTGGGGTGCCTAGTGACCGCATCTTTAATTAGCTGGCCTGCCGATAATGTCGACGCTGCCGAGCAGCGGGGCTGGTCCCGATGGCTGGAGAACAGGTAAGGAAGGCATGGAGACGCTACGACGGTCTCCCACCCAAGGCGCACATCGTCATCGTGATCGTGGCCCTGATGATGATCGTCGCTCCCTTCCTCTCGGCCGCCGGCAGCGGCGGCGCCGTCACGACCCAGGACAGCCTGGACCCGAACGGGTTCCTAGGTCTCTCCGAGAGGTCCACGGTCCCCGTGTCCAGGGCGACGCTTGTGGCCTTCGACGGGGAGGACCTGATGGACGACCTGGCCTACCTGGCCTGCGTGCCCGCATCCACCTTCTACTCCGAGGAGGACGGGGTGACAGTCACCTCCCCCCTCATGTTCTACCAGCCGACGATGGACTCCCCCAGCGACGCGGAGACCGCCCTGGACGCGGGGGTGGGCATCGAGTACCTGATGCAGGACTACGTCACGGCGTCAGGGAGCAGGCTCTCGTCCGTCACCACCGTCGACGTCCCCAGGTCTGAGGCGGAGGGTATGGCCGCCCGGTGGAACGCGGACCAGCTGGTCATGATAAAGGGTGGAGAGGCCGCGGGGACCGCGGCCCGCATCGCCACCGCAAACTGGGAGGTGGCAAGGACCGCCGTGGTGGCTGTCGTCGACCCGTCGGTGTCGCCGATGGACGACGTGGTGACCGGGAACGTGTCGGGGACCGTCCCAGCGGTGGGCACCGTCGGCGGGGAGTTCTCCGGCTCCATCGAGCCCTCCTTCCACTCAGAGAGCTCCCACAACTTCGACGTGGGTGACCAGTACAAGTTCGTCCAGGCCGTCCTCGAATGGTCGACCCCGGGCCCCTTCCCGGGCCTGACCCAGCGGGGCAAGGAGCTGGGGATGCACCTCTACCAGGGTGAGATAATGGTCGCTCTGTCCACCGAGTGGAACGCCTTCTCGGGGCCCCTGGACACCGCCCAGTCCTTCGTGTACACCCCGGGACCCTGGCGGGCCGCCGTCGTGTTCATACCCACCATGGGCTTCAACGCCCCCGGGTACGACGGCCCCTCCTACGCCTCCCGGGTCTTCGAGGCCGCCCAGTACACCATCACGTACGACCTGTTCGGCGGCGTGGACATGCCCATCCCCGACGTGCCCGCGGCAGGCGCGAGGAACGCCCGGTTCACCCTCACCTGGGAGGGCGGTCGGGAGCTGGGTCTCCTCATCCGCGGCCCCTCGGGCCAGGAGATCGCCTCCGCGATAGGCGGCGCCTCCCCTGGCCGGCACGAGCTGGAGGTCGCCGAGCTGGGCAACGGTATGTACACCGCCTCCGTAATAAACCTGGACGGTCAGGCGGTGGAGGCCGACTTCGAACTGGAGTACGAGTGGACCGAGACCATGTCCGAGCTGGAGGTCGAGGGCCTGGTTGGCGCAACCGAGGCCGCCGTGCTCGCCTCGGAGCTGAACGCGCCCCTCCTTTACGCCACGCCCGACGGCGTCCCAGGTGCGACCATCGGCGCGATGGACACCCTGGGGACCACCGATGTGCACCTGGTGGACCTCACCGGCAACTACGACCGGATCATCAAGGAGATGGGTTCCTTCCGGGGCGCGGGCCAGCCTGGGATCGCCATAACGACCCATCGGGACCTGGACGTGCTGATATCGGAGATCGCGGACCTGGGCCAGAGGGGAAGGGAGGGTCGGCAGGACGTGGTCATCACCACCCTTAACCCCTGGGACTACTGGCACACCAACAGCAACGCGGAGAACCCCCAGGGCGAGAGGTGGGGAGGGCGTTTCTTCGGACCCGCCGCCTACGCGGCGGCCAACCACGGCACCCCCGTGCTGGTGACGGAAGCCGACCCGAGGCTCTCCTGCTCGAACGCCTACCACAACGTGTACTGGCTCCGGGCCTACGCGGGCCGCTCGCCCGCGCCGGTTGGCGCCATGTACCTGACGGGACAGCAGGTGGTCGACGCCATCGCCAGCTACGGCCTGGACGGTGAGGGCATGGAATCGCTGCTCACCGTGGCAGGCCAGTTCGAGATCGGCACCGCGTGGGACCGGGCCCTGGTCGGCGCCACCACCCCGGGCCGCATCGGCGGCACGCCGGTGGACGCCTCGGTGTGGATCTCCCGGTGCAACACCTACCCGCTGGTCATCTTCGCCAACCCAGGGGTAGATCAGTCCATCGACCCCCACGACGGCAAGCGCATCGTGGGCTCTCGGTCCACCAGGACCCTGGGCACGCTGCGCACCGTCGAGCCCGAGACGGAGGTGCAGATGGACAATCCCGTGGCGTTCACTTGGGCGTGCTACCTATACAAGTTCAACGAGCGGGCCTCGGAGTACTGGGGGGCCTCGTACCAGGCGGCGGACGGTACCATACCCAACGAGAGCCCGTCGGACCATCCCTGGGACGGAGGCACCCTGCCGGACATCTGCGAGGACGTGTTCGAGGACTACTCCCGCCAGGCGGGCTACGGAGAGGCCGAGTCCGCGGGCTACGACGCCACCGTCGAGAACCTGAACCGGGGCGTCGTGATGTGGTTCGAGACCATGCACGGCAGCAACGGAGGCAGCGGGTTCCTGGGGTGGTGGTCCTCGGACAAGAACCAGGAGGCGAACCCCCACAGGGCCTACGAGGAGTACCCCCAGAACCTCTTCGGGGCCACCGACGACCCGGACGTGGTGACCCTGGACAAGTACACGGGTTTGGACACCACCCCCTGCATCAGCCCGATAACCCCCGTCGGGCTCATCCCCGAGCGCCACGACGGGGTGGTCATCGCCTACATAAACCAGGACCCACAGACCTACGGGGTCCGGGGCACGGACCTCCACGCCGACCTCGGAAACCTCCACTCAACGGGCCTGGTGGCCGGCTCCTGCTCCATCTCAAACACCTTCCTACAGCTCACCCTGGTGCGCAAGGGCTGCATCTTCCAGATAATAGACCCGTGGCTCACCTCCTGGTACGTCCAGCTGGGCTCGGAGATCTTCTACAGGGACGTGGCCTACGGCGGAGTCACCGTGGGCGAGGCATACGACGCGGCCCTGTCGAAGGTGGGCCCCAAGTACGTCACCGAGGAGTGGTGGTGGGACCACTGGGAGAACATCGTCTACTTCGGGGACCCCGACCTGCGGATCTACACCCCCAACGACCCCTTCCCCCGTCCCACGGTGGTGACGTCGAACAAGGTGATAGGGGGCCATTCCCTGATGGTTGCCCAGGAGCACCCCGAGGCCCTGGGAGGGACCGCAGGCTGGTCCATCGTGTTCTGGGTCGGCGTGCTGCTGCTGGCTGCGGAGGGGACCCGGTGGGCCCTGAAGCGCGGCTACCTGGAGCCACTGGCGAGACGGGTCACGCGGGGATCGAGAGGGACGAGCGCGTAAAGGGACGACCTTTGCCGTCCGTAACCCTTACATAGGCCACCGCTGTTTCACCGGCAGGAAGACCCCAGGAGGATCCCGGATGAACGAGACCTACACCATCCCTGACCCCCGGAACGAGCCAGTGATGAATTACGCCCCTGGCTCCCCCGAACGCGAATCCCTGAAGGCCAAGCTGGAGGAGATGAGGTCCCAGACAATCGAGATACCCCTCGTCATCGGTGGAAAGGAGATCAGGACCGGCAAGATGGGGGAGTGCAGGAGCCCCCACGACCACCAGCATGTCCTGGCCCGGTACCACATGATGGAGCCCGAGCACGTGGACATGGCCGTGGAGGCCGCCCTCGAGGCCAAGCGGGAGTGGGCGGAGATGCCCTGGAACCACAGGGCCGCGATAGTCCTGAAGATGGCGGACCTGCTGGCGGGCCCCTGGCGCGACACCCTTAACGCGGCCACCATGCTCGGCCAGAGCAAGACCGCCCACCAGGCCGAGATCGACACCGCCTGCGAGCTCATCGACTTCTGGCGTTTCAACCCGCACTTCATGCAGCGCATATACGACGAGCACCCCGACTCATCGCCAGGCATCTGGAACAGGATGCAGTACCGTCCCCTGGAGGGTTTCGTCTACGCAGTCACCCCCTTCAACTTCACCTCCATCGCCGCCAACCTGCCGACGGCACCCGCGATGATGGGCAACGTCGTCCTATGGAAGTGCGCAAGGTCCGCCGTCTACTCGGCCCACTTCCTCCGCGAGCTCTTCACCGAGGCGGGCCTACCAGATGGCGTAATCACCCTTATGCTGGGCTCGGGAGGTATGATGACCGAGCGGCTGGTCGCCCGCAGGGAGTTCGCCGGCCTCCACTTCACCGGCAGCACCGCCACCTTCCAGCGCATCTGGAAGGACATCAGCGGCAACATCGACACCTTCGACACCTACCCCCGCATCGTGGGGGAGACCGGGGGCAAGGACTTCGTGTTCGTCCACGAGTCGGCAGACGTGGACGCCGTGGTGACCGCCTTGGTCCGCGGTGCCTACGAGTACCAGGGCCAGAAGTGCTCTGCGGCGAGCAGGGGGTACATCCCCGAGTCCCTATGGCCCCGGGTCAAGGAGGGGCTCCTGTCCCAGGTCTCCACCATCAAGATGGGAGACCCACTGGACTTCCGCAACTTCATGAACGCGGTCATCGACGAGTCCGCCTTCGACGACATCACCGGTTACATCGAGCACGTGAAGGCCCACGGGGAGGAGGCCGAGATCATCGCCGGTGGTGGCTACGACAAGGCCAAGGGCTACTTCATCGAGCCCACCGTCGTCCAGGCAAAGGACCCCAAGGCGAAGACCATGGAGGAGGAGATCTTCGGACCCGTGCTCACGCTGTACGTGTACCCGGACGAGGAGTTCGAAAAGACGCTCCATCTCTGCGACGAGACCTCCCCCTACGCCCTCACCGGGTCGATATTCGCCCAGGACAGGTCGGCCATCGTGACCGCTGAGAGGACGCTGGTCAACTCCTCCGGCAACTTCTACATCAACGACAAGCCCACCGGCGCGGTGGTCGGCCAGCAGCCCTTCGGCGGCGCCCGCGCCTCGGGCACCAACGACAAGGCCGGGAGCCTCCTCAACCTTATGAGGTGGACCAGCGCCAGGGCGATAAAGGAGACCTTCGACCCGCCCAGGGACTACCGGTACCCCTACATGGGGGCAGAGTGAAGGCCTAGACGTACCACATGGCCCAGAAGCCGACGGTGAAGGCAATGACCAAGGCGGCCAGGAGGGCCGTCTTGGAGGTGGACACCGAGGCGTTCAGGTTGGAGGTCATCCTAACGGTGTTGCCCTTCCCCCACACCAGGACGTCTCCGGCCTCCACCCTCGCCACGGCCACCTCCGCCTCCCGAAGGTTCGCCAGCGCCAGTAGCACCGACTCGGTGCAGATGCGGGTGAGGAGGTCCGGGTCGTCCTTGATGCCTATGGGGTTGAACCCTCCCACGGTCACGTTCACGATGTGATTGTCGGTGGTGAATACCTCCGCCTCGTCCACCTTCTCCATGGCGCATTCCCGGATGGTCTCTCGCAGCCCCTGCTCCATGTTGTTCCCGTCGGCCAGGATCCATGCGGTCGTCTGCCCGTCCACCTCGACCACCATGGTCTGGACCCCCGTGGGACCCATGCTGGTGGATTCGCCCTCGTTGGGGATGTGGCCGATCCCGACCCTGAAACCGGACCTCTGGGCATCAACCGCCTTCTCGGTGGCCTCCGCTATCCGCTCCTCGATCCGCTTCGCCTTGGCCGACCCGAAGGCCACGTGGCCCGCTCCCGGCAGGAGGCAGTTGTGGCAGTCGATGAAGGCCCCGGGGGAGGCGCCCGCCTTCTCCATCTCCTGCTCGATGGCGTAACCCACCGCCCAGTCCACGTCGTCGGTGGGCAGGGGTGCCGAGGTCTGGGCGGCGATCACAGCACCGTTGAAGGCCTGGGCCAGGGCATCGGTGTCGTCGGTGACCCTGACGGAGCGGGACGCACTGTCCTTCCAGTCCTCCAGTCCATCGAGGGTCTCCCTGATCGCGCCCCCCAGCTTCTCCACCTCCTCCTCGTCCACTGGGTTGAGGTCGTGGTCCGACGCACCGTGGAAGGTCATAACCTGGCCGTGCTCCCCCTTGAGGGAACTGGACATCTTCCTGGGGAGGTCCGACCCGCCCAGCTCGCCCCAGGGTCCCGGGTGGAGGGAGGGCACGACGACGGTGGCGATGGGTCCACCGCCCCTCTCTCGGAAGGCCAGGACCTCGGCCTTCACGATGGCGGGCTCCGAGAACGAGCGGAAGAAGGCCTCGATCTCCCGCCTTCCCGCGTCCCCTCCGCTGACCCAATGCTCCAAGAAGGACCGGAACACGGCTGGCCCGTCTATGCCGTAGCTCCGGGCCATCGTCCGGGTGCCGATGAAGACGGCCAGGTGGGCAGCCGCCAGGAAGGTCACCAGTAGGACCACGCACAACGCGGCGTACCCGGTGGCCTCGCCCTCGAGCAGTCCCCCGTAGACGACGAGGACCCCCGCCATCCCAACCACGGGCATCATCAACGTGGCGGGCAACGCAGCGATCCATCTGTCAGTGGACGTCATGTAGACGAACAGGTGCATGAACATGGCGGTCACGCCATAGGTGAACAGTAGGAACTCGGGCCTGGGGACCCGGTCGGCGTCAATTAGCGAGACGATGAACCCGAACAGGAGGACGAATCCGATCACCACCTGCAGCGCGACGGAGAGCATGGCCCACCTGTAGAGGTAGGAGTGGCCGCCGAGGGCCCTGAGCCAGACGTACGAGAAGAGCGCTGCGGTCCAGGCGGGGATGGAGTAGACGACGATCGATACCAAGAACACCTGGACCAGCCAAGGTTGGTCGTCGAGCACGTCGACGGGCTCCCACAGCAGGGTGGCAGCTCCCAAGATGAGGGAGATGGGGAGGACGAGGGCTAAGGAGAACCAGAAGGGTGGCAGGTCGGGGAGGAACTTCGAGGCGTCGGCCAGCATGTCCGTCTCCTTCGAGAGGGACCGTTCCCCCGAATCGTCACGACCCTCAGCGGTCATGGCCATCACTCCCTGATCGCCTGGATGATCTCTCTCAGCACTTCCTCGACGTCCTCGGACCTCTCGACCACGGTCCCGGTGACGACGATCGAGGCCCCGGCAGCGACGGCGGCCCTGGAATGCTCCGGCCGGGTGATACCACCGCCGGCGATGACCGGCACAGAAACCGCCCCCGTGACCAGCTCCACCATCTCGGGCGGCACCGGCTCCGGGGACCCAGAGCCCGCCTCCAGGTAGACGAGGCTCATGCCCAGCATCTCCGCGGCCATGGCGTATCCCACGGCCTGCTCCGGGTTGGCCCGGGGGACGCACTCGGCCAGACCCACCTCCGCCACCCGCATGCCTGGCTCCACGATCAGGTAGCCCATGGAGATCGCCTCTATTCCCAGCTTGCGGATGTAGGGGGCCGCCTTGGCGTGTTCCCTGATCAGGTAGTCGCAGGAGCAGCTGTTGAGCATGCTCATGAAGAATATGGCGTCGATGTGGGGCGAGAGGAGGCCCGCCGATGTGGGGAAGAGGATCACGGGCAAGGGGCAAGATTCCTTTATCGCGACGACCGTGGCATCCAGGTCCTCGGCGGAGTAGCCGGTGGAGCCGCCTATCATTATGGCGTCGGTCCCCGCCCTGTGGGCGGCGCAGGCCATCCTGCTCGCCCTCGCAGGGTCCTGCTTGTCCGGGTCGAGGAGGGTGAAGTGGAGCTTGCGATTCTGGAGCTTCTCCTTTATATCTCCCAGAACACTCATCTCATCCCTCCACGAGGCTGCCCGTCAGGAACGCCAGGAGGGCCAGCACCATGCCGACCTTGTGCAATCGATGGGCCCGCCCGGGCTCCCTCCTGAGAAGTGGTAGCGAGTATAAAAAGACAACGTCCGCGACGAGGACCACCACCAGGTACGCCCAGCCCATGGTGGCCAGGGGCCAGAAGGGGAACGGGGACATGGCCACCGCGGCCACGATGAATATGCTAGCCACTCCGGCGGCCAGGCCTACCCCCACGGCCATGGGAAGGGTGGTCCGCGTCCCCCTGTCAGCCTCCAGGTCCTCGATGTCCTTGGTGACCTCCCGGCCAGCGGATGCGAAGAAGGCCAGGGTGAAGAGCACCATGATGGTCGCCCAGGCCTCGTGGTCGGGCTCCGCCACCACGGAGGCGCCGAAGACGAAGGTGAGGGCCGACAGGACCGCGACCACCACGTTCCCAGGCAGGCCGTGGTACTTGAACGAGGCCTCGTAGCAGAACAGCAGCGTGACCGCCAAGGTGGCGAACAGGACGGGGAGCAGCCCGATCTCGGTGTAGGTGACGATCGCCCCAGAAAGGCCCATGCCCACGAAGAAGCAGCCCATCCCGAACCACATGGCCCGCCTCATGCTGAGGCGACCCGAGGGTATCGGGCGCTCGGGGTGGGCGTCCACGTCTACGACGTAGTCCATGTAGTCGTTGAGGGCGTTGCCCGCGGCGGTGATGAAGAAGGGCACCAGGAAGCCCAGGACGACGGGGACCAGCATGTCCGGGTCGGCCAGGTCGGGACCCATCACCACCAGCATGCCCAGCAGTGCGGAGGAGCCGGCCATGGCCGCGTTCCCGGGCCTTGCCAGCTCCCAGTAGGCTCTCATCGGGGCTTAACAATCCTAGCATGTATTTAAAGGGTTGGTGACCGGACGGTCATCGGTCGGATTCGACATCCTAGAAACCGTCCAGGCTGGTCTGTCTCCGAACCATCTCGAGGCCGGTCACGAAGTCCGCGCCGGGGTCTGCCTCCGCCAGCTTCCGCCTCATGGTGTCGGCGTTCTGGGCGCTCTGGCCCCTGGGGTGGTTGTTGAAGACCACGTAGGCCTTCCGGGCCCGCCGGGCGATGTCCAGCAGGCGCGGGACCCACTCGCTCAGCTCCTGGTCCGAGTACATGTAGTCGTAGCGCTCCCAGGCCTGGTCGTGGTCGTACCAGCTGCCCGCGTTGCGGCCGTGGAGGCGCACGTAGGCGATATCGGAGGTGACCACGTCGGTGGGGGGCATCAGGCCCCGGATCGCGGGCATGTCGCAGTTCACGAAGCCCAGGCCCATGGCCGAGAGGGCCTCGTAGACTGTCCCCCGCAGCCATCCCGAGTGGCGGAACTCGACCACCGAGGGCCAGTCCCGGGGCAGGGTCTCCCGCAGGTCCTGGAGGAACGCCGTGGAACCCTCGGAATGGCGGAAGGAGTTGGGGAACTGGAACAGCAGGCAACCCAGCTGGCCCGCCTCCAGCATGGGCTCGATGGCGTCCAGTAAGGGGGGGAGGGAGCGTTCCGGCGCCTCCCTCTCGTGGGTTATCGACCGGTGGGCCTTTACCACGAACTCGAACTCGTCGGGGACCTTCTCCACCATCGCCCTCACGTTCTTCACGGAGGGCACCTGGTAGTATGTGGCGTTGATCTCCACCATAGGGTAGCGCTCCGCGTAGAAGGCCAGCATGTCCCGCTCCGACATCACCCGAGGGTAGAAGTGGCCCTTCCAGTCTGCGTACGAGAACCCCGACGTGCCCACCTTGAACATGCGCCGTCACCACCGTCGGGATGGGGTTTATAGGTTTCGCGGGGGTGGGCGGAAGTGCCCCCTCCGAGCGGCTTATTACCCCACCCGCCCATGGGGGGCGCCGTGCCCTACGAGATGGTAAACAGGGTGGCGGAGCTGGAGAACCAGCTGAAGCGGATGCGTGAGGACACCGACATCTGGGACCTCCTCTCCGAGCACAGGCTCCCCTACGGCCACGAGCGCCACCTGCGCGCCATCGCGGCCTCGATGGAGGAGCGGACTTCCTTCAACGACATATACGCCGCATTGGGCAATGTGGAGCCCTTCTACCTGGAGGGGGCGGAGGACGTGGTCCCCTCGCCCCTCCTGCTGACGGACCTCGCCAAGGACGACTGGCGAGACCGCTACGTCCAGACCTCGTGCGCCTGCCTCTCCCAGGCCGCCGAGCTCCATGTCCTGTCAGGGCGTGCCACCCCAGAGGTCCGACCGCTGCTGATGGCGGACTCCGCCAGGCTCCTGTACACGTTCCTGCTCCGTTCCGTCAGCCGGTCCAGCGGCGTTCCCAGCGACCTGGGGGTGATCGTGACCCTGGACGACGGTGACCCATCCTCGGCCACGCTGGAGGTCAATCCCTACGGTTTCCTGCCCCGACTGGCCGTCACACTAGCCGCGCTGGAACGGCCATCCGCCTTCACGCCCCTCATCCCCGACCTGGAGACCTACAAGGAGGAGCGGTGGATAGTCTACGAGCAGCGGACTGACCTGTCGCTGGAGAAGGTGGTCCGGGTCCCCCTGGAGGACCTGGTGGGGTACGACTTCGAGCCCGACGCCAGGTCCCAGACCCTCAAGTGGGTCATCGAGGACTTCCAGGCCCGCTACATGGAGACGTCCCACCTGCTCCGGGACCTCCTGTTGACCGCCGCTGCGGCGGAGATCGCCCGGAGGGAGCCTGCGGCGTGGAAGGACGTGCTCCGGGGGGTGAGCACGGAACTGGGACGTCATGTGGACCAGGCCCACGGACGCCTCCGGGACGCGGTGCGGACCACCGGAGAGCTGATGGCCTCCCTCGAGGCGGGTCAGAAGAGCGCCTACGTGGCCACCGGTTACCACTACGTGTGACCCGGGCGAACAATCTTATATATACCACCATCCACTACGGGCCTCCCAAGAGGGCCCGTAGGGTAGCTTGGTCCATCCTCGTGGCTTTGGGAGCCATGGACTCCAGTTCGAATCTGGGCGGGCCCACCAACAACCTTAGTATCGGTCGGAGCGATGACGTCCGAGGTGAGACCAGATGCCCATCGTGGAACTGAAGATCCTAGGTACGCTGTCCCGAGACCAGAAGGCCCAGATATCCAAGGAGTTCACCGAGACCCTGGAGAGGGTGGCGGGGAAGCCCCCCGAGTACACCTATGTTGTGATCCAGGAGGTCGAGCGGCAGGACTGGGCCCACAAGGGCCAGCTCTTCGGCTGAGGACACACCCTTCCCCATTTTCTCGGCCACGAGTCTCAGGTCCTGAGCTGGGAGAGGAACGGTAATATAGGGCCGCCCACCGATTTGCGCACGTGGCCCGCCAGAAGACCATATGGGACGACTACGAGATCTTCATGTGGCTGGGGATCTCCGGCTACTTCTTCGCCTTCATGCTGGGCATCGTCGGAGGGGTGACCTTCCTCTCGGCTGACGTAGAGCCCATGGGGACCATGTGCATGGTGGTGATGGTCCTCCTGATCGCCGGGGGGACTTTCCTCCTGGTCATCGGCCTCATAGGAAGGCGGAAGCACAAGCACCTGGAGAAGGTGGCGGACCTGCTGCGAGCCTACCGGCGCATAAAGATAACCAAGCTGGCGGGAAAGCTGGGCGTCAACGAGATGGAGGCGGAGTACGTCATCGCCGAGTGCCTGGGCCGCGAACTGGTCGAGGGCTACATCGACCGGCGCGAGGGCGAGTTCTTCACCAAGGAGGCCCTCTACCAGGTGTTGAACATCGAGCGTTGCCCCATCTGCAACGCCCCCTCCGAGGAGCTCTACCTACGGGGTGAGGAGATCCGGTGCAGGTACTGCGGCACCGTGGGTGGCGTGGCCATCGACAGGCCAGTGGGGAGCGGCGACGCATGAGGCCCCGTTCGGGCAACCCTTTTTATCCGACACCGCCCTGCCATGGCACGCATGTGCGGTAATCTGAGTGTCCTGGTCACAGGTCCCACCGGGAACGCAGGCTCGGGCGTCGTCAAGGCCTGCCTGGAACATCCCGAGGTCGGAGAGGTGAGGATCCTCACGAGACGCGCCACCGGATTGGAGCACGAAAAGCTGGTTGAGCTGGTGCACCAGGACTTCCTCGACTATTCCGCCGTCGAGGACAGGATGGAGGGCCTCGATGCCTGCTACTGGTGCCTTGGTGTCAGCCAGTCCAAGGTGAGGAGGGAGGCCGACTACCACCGGATCACGTACGAGTACACAATGGTGGCCGCGAAGGTCCTCGAGAGGTTGAATCCCGGCATCACTTTCTGCTTCCTTACGGGCCTGGGCACCGACGAGACCCAGAGGAGCCGGATGATGTGGGCTCGCATCAAGGGCAAGGCGGAGGCGGACCTGTTGAGGACGGGAATGAAGGTCTACAACTTCAGGCCGGGCTTCATCCACCCAATCAAGGGGGCCAAGAGCAGCACGGTCACAGGGAGCCTGCTCTATCCGTTCATCAAGAGGTCCAAGAAGTGGTGCGTCGAGGCGGACGAGTTCGGCCTGGCGATGATCAACGCCACCTTGCACGGGTACGAGAGCCAAACATTGGAGAACGCCGACATCCGTCGGCTCGCAGCGATGTATCCTTAGACCTCGGCCTCTCGATCGCTGGGTCATTGGGCGAGAAGGGCCTCGATCTCGCGCACCAGCTTCTCCGGCTTGGTGGATGAGGAGTACCTCTTGTGGGGCCTGCCGTCCCTGTCGATGAGGAACTTGGTGAAGTTCCACTTGATCTTCTTGCCCAGCTTGCCCGGTAGCTGGTCCTTCAAGAACACGTACACGGGGTGGGTATCGTCACCGTTCACGTCGATCTTCTCGAACATCTGGAAGGTGACGCCGTAGTTGATGCGGCAGAACTCACCGATCTCGTCGGCCGTCCCGGGCTCCTGCTTGCCGAACTGGTTACAGGGGAAGCCCAGTATCTCGAGGCCCTGGTCCTTGTAGGTCTCGTACAGCTTCTGGAGACCCTCGTACTGGGGCGTGAAGCCGCACTTGCTGGCGGTGTTCACCACCAGGACGACCTTGCCCCTGTAATCCTCCATCGAGATCTCCTTGCCCTGAAGTGACGTGGCCTTTAGATCGTAGAAACCTACCATTCTTGATACCTCCTCGCGGAACGTTGACAATCTTCAAAGGTCCCAACACCATTATGATCACGCGTATAAAGCATTTGATGCCGTACCTGTACGTGCCTCGTATCAGGGCCCTAGAGGTCCTTGTACCAGGCCTCGGAACGAAGGTACACCTCGAAGCCCAGCGCCCCGTACACCTCGTTCGCGGCCATACCCTCTCCGGTGCCGATCAGTGCCAGGTCGGCCCCCATCGCCTTCAGCCGCCGCATGCCCTCTGAGATGACCTGGGATGCGAGCCCCATCCTCCTGTACTCGGGGACGGTGGCCACAGGCTCGAAGTAGCCGGACCTGGTGACGTCGTCGTACCAGACGGTCGTCATGGAGGCGATGTCCCCCGTTTCCGCCACGGCAACGATGTCCAGGTCCCTGCGGTAGAGGGGCATCCTCTGAACGTTCAGGTACCATTCCCAGCCCTCGTAGTCCTCGTCTGGTTCGTCGGGGTGGAAACCACGCCATGACGCCCATGACCGGGCAGGTATCTCCTCGCTTCCTCCCAGGGAACGGACGGTGATGCCAGGTGGCACCTCGGGCACGGAGATGGGTTCGATGAGGGACCTGCGCCGGTGGACCTCGGTTCCCTCTCCGAGCATGTAGCCCCTCTCCTCCAGGAGGCTGGTCGAGAAACCCCCCTCGTCACACCCCCAGGCGCGGAGCCTTCTGCCCCCATCCACGGTAACCTTTGCCAGGTGCTCCTCCGCCCGGTCGAGCACCTCCTCCTCCAGCTCGGAGGAGATTAGGCGCGGGTCCGCGTGCATCCAGGCCTCCCCTGACGTCTCGGAGTTAAGGACGGCGGAGATGTCCCCCGCGGGGGTCTCCCAGATGAAGGTGACGTCCTCGACCGACGGACATGTGCGGCAGTTTTTTACGCAGTGCCATCGCCAGTAATCCCACCTCCCCACATGCCAGTTAAGCTCCCTCCTTTCGTTGAGGATGAAGGTCTCCCGTAGGAACTGGCGTATCCTCCAGAAGTCGTCCTCGCCTCGATACCTTCGCATGTTCTGGTCCATGACCTCACCCATGGATAGGCCGGCGACGACCCTCGTCTAGCCCTCGTCGAACATCTCGTCCAGGAGGTGACCGGACTTGGTCGCCTTGGTCCGTAGGTAGTCCACGTTATGGGGGTTGGGGTCGATCACCAGGGGGACGCGGTCGACGACCTTGACGCCGTGTCTCTCCAGGCCCTGGATCTTCTCGGGGTTGTTGGTGATGAGCCTTATCGACTTGATGTGGAGGCTCCTCATCATGTGGGCGGCGATGGCGTAGTCCCGCTCGTCGGGCTCGAAGCCCAGCGCCACGTTGGCCTCCACCGTGTCAAGGCCGAAGTCCTGGAGCTGGTAGGCCTTGATCTTGTTGAGCAGGCCGATCCCCCTGCCCTCCTGGCGCATGTAGAGGATCGCGCCCACACCGTTCTTCTCGATTATCTCCAGGGCGGCGGCCAGCTGCTCGCCGCAATCGCAGCGCTTCGAACCGAGGACGTCCCCGGTGAGGCACTCGGAGTGGAGACGGACCGGGACCTCCTCCTGGTCGCAGACGTCACCCGCGACCACGGCGATGTGCTCCTTGTCGTCGTGGTTGTTGTAGAAGCCCACGATCTGGAAGGACCCGAACTTGGAGGGGAAGTCGGCGATGGCCACCACCTTGACGCAGACGTCGGAGTCGTCCCCGTCGCAGTAGTGCCTCTTGTCGTGCTCTATCAGGTCATGGATGGTTGGCTTGTCGATGGGCACGACCACGCGAACGGTCTCACGGTATTTAATACATAACGTGACCCCACAGTATCGCCGCAACGTTTAACAACGGGCCGGCCCTGGAGAACATCATGACCTTCGAGATGTTCAGTGAGGAGGACTTCCACCGGTTCCTGCCCAGCGACGGGGGCTTCATGGACGCCCTCGAGAGGGAATCCGTCGAGAAGGGGGTCCCGATAATCGGCTCCAACGTTGCTGGCCTGCTGTCTGTGCTGGTCAAGGCCACTGGCACCAAGAGTGTGCTGGAGCTGGGTACCGCGAACGGCTTCTCAACCATCTTCCTGGCGCGGGCCCTCCCGGAAGGCGGAAAGGTGACAACGATGGAGTGGAGCCAGGAGCTGGCAGACGAGGCGTCCGCCAACTTCCGCGAGACCGGGGTCCAGGACCGCATCGAGCTACTGGTTGGGGATGCCCTGGCGCTGATCAAGGACATGCCCGACGGTTCATTCGACATGGTGTTCATAGACATCGAGAAGGAGATGTACTCGGACGCCCTGGAGGACTGCGTCAGGGTCCTGCGTCCTGGCGGCCTGCTGATCTCCGACAACGTGGCCTTCCGGTCCTCCGGGGACTACAACGAGAGGCTTCACGAGCATCCTCGGCTGGAGACCTCGTTCATCTACGGTATCTTCCGCAACCACTCTCCTGACGAGGACGCCATCGCACTCAGCGTCAGGCTGTGACGGCCTTTCCCCGATCGATGGGGTACGGGGGGCCCCTCAATCCATACCCTTGACGGCTTCGGAGATGAAGTCCAGGTCCCAGTTCTGGATTTTGTCCATGTAGGGGCAGATGTCGATACCGGTCTCTATTGCCCTGAGCACGCGCTGGGCATCGTGGAGGTCGCCTACCATCACCGAGCCCACGATCCTGCAGTCTTCCAGGACGAGGCGCTTGTAGACCATGTTCTCCCAGTCCACTGTCAGCTTGTTCTCCAGCTTCCTCTCCTCGTCCAGGTAGCCCGCAGAGAAGACGTCGGCGCCCGCCACACGCACGTACTTGGAGGGAACGGTGCCCTCGTATACTAGCTCCTCCCCAGCCATGTTGGCACCCGCCAGGGTCCCCTGCATCTCGGCGGCGCGCCAGGACCCGTACTTGACGTGCCTGTGCTCGCACACGTCCCCCGCCGCGTAGATGTCCGGGATGGAGGTCCGCATGTGGTCGTCCACCACAACCCCCCGCTCCATCTCCAGGCCCAGGGCCTCGGGGAGGGTCCTGTTCGCGTGCATCCCGGTGGCGACTATCACGGCGTCGCACGGCAGCCTCCTGCCGTCCTCCATCACCACCTCCCGGGCCTTCCCGTCCCCCACGATCTCCTTCGTCTCGCAGTCGTGGTGGATGCTTATGCCCATATGGACAAGCCGAAGGTGGAGCATCTCCGATGAGGACGGGTCGGTCAGCTTGGGAAGGAGGCGGGAGTGGGACTCCACCACGTGGATCTTCGCACCGATGTCCAGGAGGTTCCTGGCCAGCTCGAGGCCCAGGGTACCTCCCCCGATTATGACGATGTTCTCCAGACCCTTGAGCCTCTCGTAGACTCGGACGGCCTCCCCCAGCTTTCGGATGGTGTAAACGTTCTGCTTGTCCGCGCCGGGTATGGGAGGCACGTACGCGATGCCACCGGTGGCCATGAGGAGCCTGTCGTAGGGCACCTCGCCCCCCCTCGCCGTCCTGGCGACCTTCGCCTCGGGGTCGATGCTGGTAACCTCCACGTTGATGAGGAGGTCTATGTCCCTCCTCTCGTACCAGTGGGCCTTGCGGATGACCAGACCGTCGGCGTCCACAGAGCCGGAGAACAGCTCGGGGAGACGGATCTTGGACCAAAGGGGGTACGGCTCGTCGGAAAGGATGGTTATCGAGCCCTCCCGGTCCCGCTTCCTTATGGCCTCGGCGGCGGCGGTCCCCGCGATGCCTCCCCCGACTATGACGTACCTCATGGTCACCACACCGCGAAGCGAAGGGGGATATATGTAATTTAAGGCACACATCTGCGTGACGGCGTCATCAGACGAGGCCCTCCCTTATGGTATGGAGCAGCCATCTCTCCTCACCGGGGAAGCCCTCTCCCAGCCTCGCCGCAGCTACGGGGGCTCGCCACAGGTACACCTCCTCAGGCCAGGTCATGGCGGCGAAGCAGTACTTGTGGAGGTACGAGCTCCTGAAGGTCCGCCGAAGCTCACGCACGCGGACGGAATCCCATTCCCCCCCAGCCTCCATGACCAGGAGGGACCTGGCAACATCGGCGTGGGGGTTGCCCTTGGAAGCCATCTGCCAGTCGATGATGGCGTTCGCGAAGGGCGACATGATGACGTTCCTGGGATGTAGGTCTCCGTGGCACACAGCGTCCCCGTCAGGCAGGTCCTCGAGGATCGCGAGGACCCGGTCCCGCAGCCTGTCGTCCAACGATGTCGCCCGGTTTATGCCGTCCACCATCCTTCTCCTCTGTGAGGGCAACCTGGGGATGGTGAGGTCGTGTATCGTGGCGTGGATGTCGGCCAGCCTTCCGGCCTGACCGGTGACCACGTCCATTCGTGGGTGGGGGCGCCGGTCGAGGCGCTCCTGCATGGACGGACCCTCCACCATGTCCAGCACGATGCCGTCCCTGGCCTTGACCGTCACCAGCTCGTGGGGCTCCGGCACGGGCATGCCGTGGTCGAAGAGGAGCCGAGTGGCCAAAAACTCCCGCTTGGCCATCTGGGGAGGGAGGCCCTCCCTGAACAGCTTGAGGATGGTGTCCTCGTCCCATTCGTAGACGGTGGCGTACCTCCCCTGGGCGATGATGCGTCCCTTGACCACGGGACTTGATGGTCCCCGGGGTTCATGAAGGTAGCGCGAGGGCTGTCCCCTCACTCGTACCTCAGCACCTCGGCGGGTGCCACCCGGGAGGCCCTTCGCGCCGGGGGCACGATGGACAGGAAGGTGGCGCCCAGGGATATGAGGATGATCACGGCGATGGACGCCCCTGGGATTATCAGGCCTTCGAGGCTCGAGCCCTCAAAGAGCTGGATGTAGAGTATGACCGAGGTGACAAGCCCAAGGACGACGCCGATCAGTATCCCCAGTAGGGAGATGTACGAGCTCTCGATGAGGAAGGAAGTGAGGACCTGCCTCCGGTTGTAACCGATGGCCCTCATCATCCCGATCTGCGTCTGGCGCTCCGACACGGACCGGGCGGTGATGATGCCCAGTCCCGCGATACCCACCACCAGGCCCAGGCCCAGGTACGCGTTGAGGAGGTTGAACACCTCCAGGACCGACCTGAACTGGTCCGCGGACTCCTCCTGGAAGTCCACGGTCTGGGCCCCGTAGGGGAGGAAGGTGCGCTCCATGTCCTGACGCACCTCGAGGGAGTCCCCGCGGTCATTCAGGTTCATCAGCGCGACGCCCACGCCCGTGGCGTTGAAGTCCTCCACCACGTGGGGCTCGTAGAGGAACAGGCCGTTCAATGACATGGAGAAGTCCGAGAGGGACTGGTAGGTGTCCATGTAGGCCACCACCCTCACGGTGCGGGTCGAACCGTCGCCCAGGACCACCTCCTGGGTCTCTCCCAGCTCCAGCGGGAGGAGGGGAGGCGGTCCGAAACCGGAGCCCGCGGTGCCTGAGTCGGCGATGACGTACTCCCTGTTCTCCCGTAGGGCGGCGTAGAGTTTGTCATCGTCACCACCGAACTCGGGGAGCATCTCGGAGACCGTGAAGCCGTTGTTCGCGATGAACTCGTCGTCTATGCCTATCACCGGGTAGGGAACCATGTCCGTGTCCAAGATGACAGAGAACTTGTTCACGGTCACCTCCGTGGTGACCATCGGGTATAGGGCCGCCACTTTGTCGATAGACTCGGAGGACTGGAACCGCTGGTCGAAGTCCTCGGCGGGCTCGGCCAGCTTGACCAGGATGTCGAAGCCCCCTGAGGACTCCTCCAGCTGGGCGTCCACGTTCTCTCCGACGATGGCCAGCAGGACCGACATGAAGGTGATTATGAATATGACGAGGGAGAACATGGCTATGGTCAACCCCGTGCGGAAGCCCGATGACAGGGAGTACTTCATGGCGGTGCGGGTCACCGCCCTTCCACGCCCCGCCAGGGCGAGGATGCCCTCGAAGGCGTTGACCACGTAGGTGGAATTGGCCATAAGCAGGATGACCGTGCCGGCCACGAGGAATATGCCCGCGAAGGTGAAGGTGAAGAAGTCTATCTCCAGGTCTCCCGCCAGCGCCAGCAGCAGGCTCCAGACGAGGAGCACCATGATGGCCCCAAGGGAGAAGGACAGGCGGTCGGACGCTACCCTCCTGAGCAGGAGGGGCATGCCGAAGAACACCATGGTCAACCCGAGCAGGATGGTGGTGGCGGAACCCTCCGCCGCGTCGTCCACCATGCCGTTGGCATTGTTGTCGGTGCCGTCGAACAGGGGCAACAGGGCGATGATGGTCACCAAGAGACCGAGCCCCAAGAGCACGATGCCGATCCGGAAGGACCTGGTGTCGGTCCGGGAAGGAGCCGGCTCGGGAAGGTTCCTGATGGCCCTGATTATGTCCAGGTTGCCTATCTTCCTGGTCGCGTAGAATATGGTGGCGATGGTGATGAGGAACCCCCCGATGAAGGACATCACCCAGCTCTCGGGCTGTATGGTGAAGGCCCTGACGATGTCGGTGCCCCCTCCCTCGAAGTCGAAGGCGCTGCCGATGCCCAGCAGCAGGAGGTAGGCGATGCCGACCCCCAGCACGGTGCCCACCAGCGCCGCGAGCACCCCGTAGATGCTGCCCTCGTATAGGAACAGCCTCTGCAGGTCCTTCCGGTTCATCCCGACGGCGCGGGACATGCCCATCTCCGACCTTCGCTCCTCGCCCAGCATCACGAATATGTTGATGATGAGGATCACACCCGCGATTATGGTGAAGGAGCCGAAGACCAGGAGCAGGTCCCCGAGGAAGAAGCCCTCCTCGAACACGGAGTCGTACAGCTCCTTCTTGTCACCGAGGATCTTCAAATCCAGTCCCTGGAAGGTGATGCCCAGGTCCTCGACCTGGTCCTTGACCTCGGCGACGCGGTCCATCCCTCCCAGGACGTCGCCCTGGGCAGACACGTGCACCTCGTTGATGGTGTCGGGCAGGCCCAGCAGGTCCTGGAGCTCATCCAGGTCGATCCACAGCATTATCGACTTGAGGCCCCTCTCCTCGGCATCCAGCACGCCGTGGACCTGGAACTCGCCCGTTCGGTTCACGAACAGCAGGGACAGGGTGTCACCCTCGCTGGCCCCGACGTTGCGGGCCAGCTCCTCGCTGATTAGGACGCTCCCGTCGGGTAGGTCGGTGACCTCCGCACCCTCCACGTAGAATCTTCCGAGGGCGTCCATGTCCTTGAAGATGAAGCCCGAGACGCTGGCCCTGGGCTCGACCAGGCCATCTCCTACGTTCATCACGCCCAGGACCTTCCGCAGCTCGGGGGCGATGCCGTCCACGGCGTCGGTCCCCGCCAGGCCCGCCTCCATGTCCAGGTAGATGGACTCGGGGAACTCCACCTCCTCCCGCGACCCCTCCACCTGGAAGCCGTACACCAGGTCGGTGCCGCCGAACTCGTCGATCACGTCGGCGGCGATGACGGTCTCGAAGCTGTCGCTGATGGCCATCGAGGACATTATGATGGCCGTGCCCACCATAAGGCCCATCACCACGGTCACGGTGCTGCCCTTGTTGCGGAGGAAGTTGCGGACGGCCAGTGTCAGGATTATCCGGTTCCTGAGGGCGGAGATCGCTATCCCCGCCACTATCGCTACGAATGCGATCATCATCAGGGTGACGGTCTCCATCGGTCCCACCTCCCTTCAAGCGTCTTCCTTGAAACGACCGTCGGTGTGGGCCAGCGGGCACTCGTAGCTGTACTCGGGATTCCGATCGTCCGCGACCACCATGCCATCCTTCATGCTTATGCGGCGGGGGGCGTTGGCGCCGATGTGCTCGTCGTGGGTAACGATGAGGAACGTGGTCCCCTCGCACTGATTCAGCTCCACCATCAGGTCCATTATCTCCTTGCCGGTCTTGGAGTCCAGGTCCCCCGTGGGCTCGTCGGCGAACACTATCGCCGGGTTGTTGGCGAGGGCTCGGGCGATGGTCACGCGCTGTCGCTGGCCCCCGGAGAGCTCCGCGGGCTTGTGGTTGGCCCAATCCTTCAGGCCCACCAGCTCCAGGACCTCCTCGGCCCGGCTCTTCGCCTCCTTCGGGGTCATCTTGGAGAGCAGGAGGGGAAGCTCCACGTTCTCCCTGGCGCTCAGCACCGGCAGGAGGTTGTAGAACTGGAAGACGAAGCCGATGTTGTTCGCCCGGTAGGCGGACTTCTCGAAGTCGTCCATCTTCGCTATGTCCTTGCCCTCGATGTCTATGATGCCCTCGGTGATCTCGTCCAGCCCGGAGAGGGTGTTCAGGAGCGTGGTCTTCCCGCATCCCGATGGTCCCATAACGGCCACCATCTCTCCCTGCTTGATGTCCAGTGACACCCCGTTCAGCGCCCTCACCTTGACCTCGGTGGTGTCGTAGATCTTCACCACGTCCTTGGCCGATATGATCGTCTCGTTGTCCTCTCGTGAGTTCATGTCTTTCACCCCCCAGCCACCGACTCTCCTCATCACGGAACCGGTCGGATGGTTAGTGCCTCAAAAATCTGATATTAGGGAAACCTAATAAATCCTTCCCCCGCAGTGGGAAGGGTAGGACGGGGGCACCCTCGCAGGCGCCGTGAGCGGCCATGCCCTACCGTTCAAGGTCCATGATGATCCTGCCGTCCCGGATCTCGATGATGCGGTCCGTCTGCTCCGCCACCTTCCTGTCGTGGGTGACGATGAGGAAGGTGGTGCCCAGCTCCTCGTTCAGGTCACGCATCAGACGGTATATGTTCTCCGTGGTCTCCGAGTCCAGGTTGCCCGTGGGCTCGTCGGCCAGGATGAGCTTCGGGCTGTTGACCAGGGCTCGGGCGATGGCGACCCGCTGCTGCTGACCACCGGACATCTTGGTGGAGAGGTTGTTCGCCACCGGGCTGATGCCCACCAGCTCCAGCAGCTCGTCGGCCCTGTCCTGGATGCTCTTCGGCGCCCTGCCCTCCTTGATGAGCCAGGGCATGAGCACGTTCTCCCTCGCGGTGAACTCGGGCAGCAGGTAGTGGAACTGGAAGATGAAACCGATGGTCTCGTTCCGCAGCTCCGCCAGCTGGTTCTTGTTCATCGAGTCGGTCCGCTTCCCGTCGATGTGAACCTCCCCACCCGTCGGCCTGTCCAGGGTGCCGATGATGTTGAGCAGCGTCGACTTGCCGCTCCCCGACTGGCCGATGAGGGAGTTGAAGGTTCCCTGACCGATCTCCAGGTCTATCTCGAACAGCACCTGGACGTCGTACCCGTTGGAGTNNTTGGAGTAGACCTTGTCCACCTTCCGGAGCTCCACCACGTTATCAGCCATTTCTGATCACCTCGATGGGGTCCAGCTTCCTGGACTTCGCCGCGGGCAGCAACGAGGCGCCCAGGGCCGCCATGGTAGCGATGAGCCCGGACAGGGCGATGAATGTGTAGTTGAGGTCCGACGAGATGATGGTGTCGCCGGACTGGGATATGCCCTGGAGGAACCCCAGGAAGAGGACCGTGCCTAGGATCATGCCGAGGACCGCTCCGCCCAGGCCCAGGAAGAACCCCTGGGACAGGAAGATGATGGACGACGCCCTGTCCTTGATGCCCATGGCCTTCAGGATACCTATCTGGCGGGACTTCTGAAGCACGGTGATGGACAGGATGCTGGCGATGCCGATGACTACCGACATGAGCACGAAGGTCTGTATCATGATCGATGACGCCCCCTGGGAGGCCAGGGCGCTGAACAGGTCCTCGTTGGCATCGATCCAGTTCTCCACGGTCAGGCCCCCTACCGAAGGCAGCTTCGCCACCTTCTTCGCGATGGTGTCCGCCTCGAAGACCTCCTTGACCTGGGATTCCACCGACGTCACGTCGTCCCCCAGCTTGAACATGTCCTGGGAGGCGGCCAGGTTCATCATGACCCACCGCTCGTTCAGGGCGGAGGTTCCCAGGTCGAAGAACCCCGAAACGGTGAAGTTGTAGGTGTCCCTGTCGGCGGTGATGAGGGTGATGGTGTCGTCCAGCTCCAGCTCGAGGGCGACCTGCAGCTCCAGGCCCACCAGCGCCTCGGTGTCGACGGAGGGCATCTCCCCTTCGTAGAGGGATTCACCTATGCGGTACATCTTGTCCGCCACCTCGAACTGGAAACCCCGGACGAGGATGGAACGCGTCTCCCCGCCACTCTGGAGCAGGGCGGAGGAGTCTGCTGTGACCGATACCCTCTGCACACCCTCCACATCCTCCATCTCACGGACGATGCTCTCCCACTCGGAGATGGTCACCTCTTCCTCGCCGGGCAACACCGTCACGTGGGACGAGGTGCCCACGACGGTGTCCACCAGGCCTGCCTGGAGGTTCTGGAGCAGCATGCCCACGAATATCTGGACGGACACCCCTACGGCCAGGCCAACCATGATGAGTACCGTCTGGGTCCTGCTGGACTTGAGGAAACGGAGGGCTATCCTGACAGGCAGCACCTCATGCACCCCCGTCCAGCGCCTTGATGTCCTCGAAGGTCGCGAGGAGACGGTCGGCACCGATCTCCCTGACCCGGTCCGGCTTCTCCAAGAACGCGTTCCCCCCGACTATTATCTCGGTGCCCTCCGGCAGCACCTCCCTGAGCCTCTCGATGGCCTTCCTCAGTGCCACCAGGTTGTAGTAGTTGGTGACGCTGATGGCCACGTACCTGGGCTTGACCATCTGGACGGAGGCTATGAAGGTCTCGATGGGCGTGTTTGCGCCCACGAAGGTCACGTCGTACCCCGCAAGGGTGAAGAAGTCGGCCACCATCCTCGGTCCGATCTCGTGGAGCTCCTCGGGGGGACAGAGGACGGCCACCCGCACTTCCTTACGCTGGATGCCCGAGGCGTCCCTCTCCCGCAGGACGTAGGGGTACGACATCTCCAGGATGGTCCGGACTATGGAGGAGCGCACGTGCTCGCGCCAGATGCAGGTGAGGTCCTCCCTCTCCCGGCACTCCCAGTCGTTCAGGGCCGGGGCCAGGACCTCCGAGTAGAGCTGGACCACGCCCACGTCCCCGGCCTCGAGCAGCTCCATGACCAGCTGCACCGCCCGCTCCTTGTCCTCCCGGTCCAGGGCCTGGACGAAAGCCTGATTGAACTCCCTCATGGTCTCTCCCTCTCGCGGCACGGAATATGAAGGGCTTATTAATGAAACTGCCGCACGGGATAGGGCCAAGTCGTGTTCCTTGTTGACACTACCTGTGCGAGCGCCCTCCCTCGGCGCGAAGGAGCCTACCGTCCCCCCGGAGGCGGCTTAATCCCTCAGAACTTGATGCCCGTGAGCGTCTTTGTCTCGACTACCCCCTCTACCCCCCTGATGTTGTCGACCACGACCTGGCCGAGGGCGTTGAAGTCCTCGGCGCTTACCTTCGCTATTAGGTCGTACTCTCCGAAGAGGGGGTGCAGCTCGACGATGTGCTTGACGCCGAGCAGTCGGTTGTAGACCACGTGCTCTTGGGCAGGGGCTGTGCTTATTAGTACGAATCCGATCGCCATCGCGGACCCGCTCGTTCTTGGACTTGCTGATGCATAAACCTTTCTGTTGTCAAGGCTCGGTCAGGAACTGTCCACTGACAAGAATGGTCAATGCCCGAAGCTGGGCGATGTATCCGTCCCCCCCCGGGAACGCGGACTATCAGGTCTCAGAACTTGATTCCCGTCAGGGTCTTGGTCTCGACCACACCGGGGATCGACCTGATCTTGTCCACCACGATCTGGCCCAGGGCGTTGAAGTCCTCGGCCGAGATCTTGGCGATGAGGTCGTACTCTCCGAACAACGGGTGCAGCTCCACGATGTTCTTCACCTTGAGCAGCTCGTTGTAGACCTCGTGTTCCTTGGCGGGGGAAGTACTAATCAGCACGAAACCGATAGCCATGGGTATCCCATGTCTTATTGTCCTCCCGGCATTAAATACCCTTCGATGCCGGGACCGTTCCAAACGCGTTCCAAAAGAGGTAAGTAGGCGAACACCCACGTACCCTTTGTAAGGGGGTCAGCGTTTGAGCAGGCAGCTGGACAGGATAGAGCAACGCCTGGAGGAGCTCACCTCGATGGTGGGTGCGGTCGCGTGGTACTTCGAGGAGGCGATGGATTACCTGGCCATCCTCGACCAGGAGATACTCCAGATAGAGGAGAGGCTGGGGATCGAATCCACCCGCCTCGGCCACCCACCCAAGCCACCCAGGTTGGTCGAGGAGGCGGCCATCAGGCCGCCGATAGGTTAAAGGCCACCCACCCTGTTCTCAGCGTCGATGCGCATAGGCATCATGGGAGCGGGCGCCGTGGGCACCTTCGTGGGTGCCCTCCTCGCCGAGAGGTACGACGTCATCCTCATCGGGCGGCCCCCGGTGGTCGACCGCATCAGCGACCGGGGGGTCAGGGTATCCGGTAGGACCGAGATGCACGTCCGCCCGGAGGCTAGCGCGGACCCTATGGACCTCGAGGGTTGCGACATCGTGCTGCTCACGGTGAAGGCCCACGACACCGCCGAGGCGGCGGGACTGGTGGCGAGGGCCGAGCCGATGACGACCCTGGTCACCCTACAGAACGGGCTGGACAACGACGAGGCGGTCGCCCAGAGCGCTCCCGGTCTCAAGTCCTGTGCCGCCATCACCTCCTTCGGCGTCACCTACGAGGGCCCGGGCCACGTGCGCCACGCGGGGGAGGGCCCCACCGTGCTGGGGCGGATGGCTTGCTCCCCGGGGGAGGCCCGACACGTGGCCGACCAGCTCACCGAGGGGGGATTCCCGGTAGAGTGGGTGGACAACATCCGGGGACACGTATGGCTCAAGGGAGTGGTCAACCATTGCATCAACCCCCTCACGGTGATCCACAGGTGCAAGAACGGCGCCCTACTGGCGCACCCTGACTACCTCAAGCACATGACGGGCCTGTGCTCGGAGGCGCTCACGGTTATCAACGCGGCTGCCGTGCACCTCCCAACCGACGACGTCATGGGCAAGGTGAGGGAGGTGGCGCGCCTCACGGCGGACAACAGGAGCTCCATGCTCCAGGACGTGGACCGGGGCAAGCGCACCGAGATTGACCACATCACCGGTTACATAATACGGTTGGGGAAGCGCCACGGCCTCGACCTTCCCCTCTCGGAGTTCGTGTACTATGAGGTGAAGAACCTGGAGGCCGCGGGCATGGAGGAGCGGGCGCGGGATTCGGGGAGGACGAGTCAATGACCGAGGACAGCGTCCCCGACCTATCGCCGCCGGGTGCGGGCGAGTGCCCCCTCATCGATGAGGTGGAGAAACGGCACCAGGAGGCGGTCATGGCGGCCTGGGCGGGGGTGATCGTGGCGATCATCGGCGTCCTCTCGTGGAGCACCTATGGCTTCCTGGTCTGCGGGGTGGGCGCCATCGGATTCGGCCTCTACGCCAGGAGGTTCGCCCCAATGGAGGCCAACGCCTGCTTCGCAGCTGGTGCCCTCCTCATGGCGGTCCTCGCCCTTCGGTTCGCCGGCCTGTTATGACCCTCGGGAAACCCTTAAGAGGCGCGAGCTCGTTCCCGGCATCGTGACCAATCTGGGGGAGGTCCTGACCCTCGACGAAGTGGACCTGCGGGGCCGCACCGTCCTGGTCAGGGTGGACATAAACAGCCCCGTCAACCCCACCGACGGGTCCTTCCTGGACATCACCAGGTTCCGTAGCTCCTTACCGACGCTGCGGGAGATGGCCGGCTCCAAGCTTGTCGTGCTGGCCCACCAGAGCAGGCCGGGCAAGGCCGACTACATGACCATGCGGGAGCACGCCAGGGTCCTGGGTCGCCTCCTCAACAGGCCCGTCAAGTACGTTGACGACCTCATCGGCTCCCGGGCACAGAGGGAGATCCGGACCATGGAGGTGGGCGAGGTCCTGGTGCTGGAGAACACCAGGATGTACGCCGAGGAGGTGGCGCTGAAGGGCAAGTCCATCAGCGAGCTGGGAAGGACCCACATGGTCCGGAACCTGGCCAACGCCGCCGACGCCTACGTCACCGACGCCTTCGCCGCCGCCCACCGTGCGCAGCCCTCCCTGGTGGGCTTCGCCGAGCGTCTTCCCTGCGTCGCAGGAAGGTTGTTCGCCAAGGAGATCGACGGCGTCTCGCGTGCCCTTGGCTCGGGAGACCGGCCGGTGGTGGTGGTGCTGGGAGGAGCGAAGGCCGACGACTCGGTGAGGGTGGCGGGCCACGTGCTGGAGACGGGAGGCGCCGACACGGTGCTGACCGGAGGCGTGGTGGCCAACGTCTTCCTGGCGGCCTCCGGGGTGGACATAGGCGAGGTCAACATGCGGGTGGTCGAGCGGGAGGTGGGGGACCCCAAGCCCCTCCTGGAGGATGCCAAGTCAGTCCTGGACGTACACTGCGAGAACGTGGTCCTTCCAGTGGACGTGGCACAGAAGACCGAGGACGGCAAAAGGATCAGGGCCAGGATAGAGGAGATGGACAACACCCTGCCCATCCTCGACCTGGGGGTGGACTCCGTGGTGGCCTACATCCGGACCATCAAGGAGGCCAAGACGGTGGTCTGCAACGGACCCATGGGCATGTTCGAGGAGGAGGCCTTCGCCTTCGGGACCCGCGAGGTGTTCTCCGAGATCGGCCGCGTGTCGGGCTATACCCTTCTGGGCGGTGGCCACACCGGGGTGCTGGCCCGCTCCCTCGGGCTCGACCAGGTGGCTAGCCACATCTCCACCGGTGGGGGCGCCCTCATCACCTTCCTGAGCGGCGGGGAGATGCCCGGCATCGAGGCCCTCAAGCTCTCCAAGAACATCTACATGAAGGGCGAGTTCGCCCTGAAGCCCGAGTAGATGGCCAGGGGTCATGGAAAACCATTTATAGGGAGGGGCAGTTGCCATCCCACCAGCGGGCCGTCGTAGCTTAGCGGTAGAGCGTCTGATTCGTAATCAGAAGGTCGAGGGTTCAATCCCCTCCGACGGCTCCATTCCCCAATCCTTCATGCCGAGCGACGGCGCTGAACCATGAGCACCGAGAAGGCGAGGACAGCGGGACCCGCCACCATTATGGCCGAGTCGCAGGTGAGGCCGTCACCGGTGCCCTCTCCTACCACGACCTCCACCTCGCCGAACACCTTATTGGTATCCCCGTCCACGTCCCAGGAGATCTCGAAGGCGACCCGGTACTCGCCGTCAGGGGTGTCCTCGTTGACCTGGCATGGCACCTTGAACAGGATGGCGTCGGAACTCTCCATGTAGTGGGTCTTGTTCAGGGCGGCGGGGAAGGAGAACCGGGTCCGCTCCAGGAAGGTGACGGTGTAGTTGCTGGTGGCCCATGCCTGGATAGGGACCTCCAGGTCGAAGCGTTCGCCCGCGTTCACCGAGATGGGCTGAGGAGAGGCCACCGGCCTCCCGTCGGTCTCGCTCCCGAGGGCGGCCATGGGAATGGCCATCAGCATCGCCAGTAGCAGCAGGACGGCTATGGCCCTTGATATCTTGGTCATCGTCCCAATAACCTACTGGCACCTTTTCAACCTTTGCCCTTCGTCTTCCTCTTCTGACTGAAGTGCATCCCGATGATCAGCAGAATCGGCACCAGGATGAAGAAGAGCATTCCCACGACGTAGCACCAGTCCCCGGAAAGGAGGCCCGTGGCGTCTCCCCCACCCTCCTTCTTCCATCGGTCCTTGTCGTTGGGATAGGCATCCTTGTTGTCGCCCACGCCGTCGCCGTCGGTGTCAGACTGCTCCTCTGGGTCCAGGGGGAACGCGTCCTCGGCGTCGTCGACGCCGTCGCCGTCGGCGTCGTAGCCCACGTACCTGAGCAGCACGTCCTTGTTGGGCCCGTCGGTGATGGGGGAGAAGATGGCGTCGAACACCGCCCACAGGTTCCCCTGGTAGACGAACAGCTCCACGGAGCCGTCGTCCGAGGGGTTGGCATCCTGGCTGGTATCCACGGGGGACAGGCCTACTATGTCCCCAAAGCGCTCGCCGTCGAAGTCGCGGATGACCACGTCCAGGTCGGTGCCCGTGGAGATGCCGTCGTCACCAGTGGCCCATCCGATGAACAGACTGTCCCTGAAGACCACTGCGTGGGGGACCACGTTACCCGTGTCCTTACCAGGGGGGCTCACCAGCAAGGGTGGTCCCCAGTTCCCGTCCTCGTGGAGCATCAGCATGACGTCGCTGTACACCTGACCCCTCAGGTTGATCCCGTCGGACTGCCAGACCAGGGCTGGCGTTCCGTTCCAGTCCACCAGCTTGACCTTCTTCTCGTTGCGGTCGAGCCCGTTGCCCAGCTCCTCGGTGACGTCGCCCCAGTCGCCCGAGGCGTCCATGACCACGTGGTGCACGTCGGCGTTCCCGGGGGTAACGGCGTCGTCGTGGCTCCAGGCCACGTGAAGCTCGCCGCCTGACGAGACGATGCTGGGCTCGGTGTCCTGTCCCGGCAGTCCATTGCTGATGTGGACCACGGGACCCCAGGACTCCCCGTCGGTCCACCTTCCGTGGATCTCCAGGCCCGGGTCGGTGTCGTTCCCCTCGAGGGGATACCTCGCCTGCCATGCGAACCACAGCTTGCCGTCGTGGACGGCGGCGGAGGCGCCCGCGGCGATGCCCCCCTCGACCATGTCGCTTATGGGACGGGGCTGGTCCCAGGTCTCGGTGACAGGGTCGTACACCCTCAGCACGACCTGGAACACGTCCGCGCCCGACCAGGCATGGCTGTTCCACCAGACGTAGAGCCTGTCGTCGAACTCGATCATCGCGGGCCGGTGCCCGTACCCCTCAGGAATGGTGTCGATGGTGCTCACGTTGATGAGGGGCCCCGGGACTCCGTCCTCGATGAACCGGAGCTGCACGTCCTCGTTCTCGGGGTACTCTATGGGCTGGGTGCCGTCGGGGTTTGGCCAGTGGGTGTAGTCCGTTTCCCAGATGACCACGATGGTGTTGCCCATGACGAGGGCGTGGGGTATCTCGTCGTTCATTATGTCGTTGCTCGCTGGCTGGGGCGAGAGGAGGACCCAGTCCACCAGCTCAGGGAGCGTCACCTCGGCAGGCTCGGCCTCCATGGCGGCGATGGGGAGGATGATGACCAGGACGAGGCCCGTGGCCAGCAACCTTCGGCGTGCTTGCTCCACGAGGTCCAAACTGAACGTGGAGCTATATAAGCAGATTGGTATGGAGCCTTTCTCGCCGAACGAACCGTACGGTGCCCCTATTCCCCGCCCGCCCCCGATGCCAGTGCCCTCTCCCAGGCCTGGTCGAAGGTGGGGATGTTGGTCTGGGGCCCCTGACGCTCCACCACGAAGCTGGCAACGGCAGCGCCCAGGAACAGGCTGTCCCTGGCCGACATGCCCCGGTGGAGACCAGCATAGTAACCTCCGCGGAAGGCATCCCCTGCTCCAGTGGTGTCCTCCACAACCTCGGCGGGGACCATGGGGACGTCTATCCTGTCGTCGCGGGTCCTTATGGAGGAACCCCTCTTCCCCTTGGTGAGCACCAGGGTGTCCACGTACTCCAGCAGGTCCCGCGGCTTGGTCATCCTGGTGTACTTGAGGGCCCGCCTGAGCTCTGCGTGGTTCAGGAACAGGACGTCCGAGAGCTCCATCATGCGGGTGAAGGTGTCCGAATCCCACTTGTAATGGAGCTCCTGGCCCGGGTCGAAGCATATCTGCTTACCCCGCCCTCTAGCCTCCTCGGCCACCCGCATGTGGTAAGTCGGGTTGCCCGTGCAGAGGTGGACGATGTCGGAGCCCTCGATGGAGTGGGTCTGCAGCGGGAAGTCATCGGCGGCGTCCATGGGGCCCTGGATGACGAAGGCCATCTGGTTCTCGTCCCCGTCGGAGAAGATGAAGCACTCGGGCGTGGGGTAGTTCCCGACCATGGTCAGGTCTGTGAGGTCCAGGCCGGCCTCCCGGAGGTCCTCCATGAACTCCGAGGGGAACCCGGTGCCGATGAAGCTGGCGAGGGCGGTGGGAACGCCCAACCTGGCAGCAACCACCGCCACGTTCGCAGCCGTCCCGCCCCACAGCCTCTGGAAGCCATCGATCTGGATGGACTGGTTCATGGGTGGGAAGGACGGGACCAGGGTGATGTGGTCCACGTTGGTGTGACCGAAGACCGCCAGCAGGTTCGACCCTGCCAATCAGGTGCCCTCCTTCCAGCTGTCCATGTACTCGCACTGGGCGTCGGTGAGGCAGTCTATGGACACGCCCGAGGAGGCCAGGGCAGCCCAGGCAACATCCTGGTCCAGCTCCTTGGGGACCGGGTGCACACCGGGTTCCAGCTTGCCCCTGTTCCGGACTATGTGGGCGATCGAGAGGGCCTGCAGGGCGAAGGACATGTCCATTATCTCCACCGGATGGCCCTGGCCCGCCGCCAGGTTGACGAGACGCCCGTCCGCCAGCACGTCCACCCTCTTTCCGCCCTCGAGGACGTAGCGGGTGACGTCCTCCCGAACGTTGACGACCTCGGTGGAGATGCCCCCGAGCCCCTCCAGGTCCAGCTCCACGTCGAAGTGGCCCGCGTTTGCCACCACGAGCCCGTCCTTGGCCGCCTGGAAGTGCTCCGGTCGAACGACGGAGGCGCAGCCGGTGACCGTCACCAGGAAGTCGGCGTCCAAGATGGCCTCGGCCATTGGCGCCACGTCCATGCCGTCCAGCAGGGCCTCGGTGGCGCGGACGGGGTCCACCTCGGTGACGGTGACCCGGGCGCCCATGCCCCGGGCCCTCATGGCGATGCCTCGGCCGCACCAGCCGTAGCCCGCGACCACCATCCTCCGGCCCGCCAGGAGCAGGTTGGTGGCGCTCATGATGCCGTCCAGGGTGCTCTGGCCCGTGCCGTAGCGGTTGTCGAACAGGTGCTTGGTCATCGCGTCGTTGACGGCGATGACCGGGTACCGCAGGGCGCCATCCCGCTCCATCGCACGCAACCGGACCACGCCGGTGGTGGTCTCCTCGCAACCGCCCCACACGTGCTCGAGCAGGTCGGTGCGGCGGGTGTGGAGGAGGGTCACCAGGTCACCACCGTCGTCCACCACCACCTGGGGCACCAGGTCTAGCACCGAGTCCAGGTGGGAGTAGTACTCCTCATCGCTCTCGCCCCGGCATGCGAAGGTGGCGAGACCGTGGTGCTCCCGGAGGGCGATGGAGACCGAGTCGTCGGTGGACAGGGGGTTGCACGAGGCCAGCCGAACCTGGGCACCGGCCTCCACCAGGGTGAGGGCCAGCATGCCCGTCTTGGCCTCCACGTGGAGTGCCATGCCCACCCTGACGCCCTCGAGGACGCCCTCGTCCTTGAGCCGCTTCCTCACTCCCGCCAGGACTGGCATGTGGTCCCTTGCCCAAGCGAGTCGCTTGATGCCCCTGTCCAGCAGCCCTCCGCTCGAGCCCTCCTCGTCGATGGTCCGCACCCTAGGGTCCTCCTTTGGTGGCTCCAAGGCCTTCGGCATAGATGAACGTAGCGGCGTCCCGCCGCCTGGAGCTGCCCCTGCGACGTGCGCCAACAGGCAACCCGTCAGCAAACCTATTTAAACCAAAAGGCTGTATCATATCTCGTGAGGGCGAACAAGGCACTGGCGGCGGTCACTGCACTGATAATGATGACCGTTGCCCTGACCGGCTGTCTAGATGAGCCAGACAACGAACCGCCCCGGGCAATATTCGAGACGGAGGTCTCCGAGGTCAACGTGGGCGATGTGGTCAGCTTCGACGCCACCAACTCCTCGGACAAGGACGGCTCGATAACGTCCTACCACTGGGACTTCGGCGACGGGGACGAGACCTTGGGCAAGACGGCGATCCACATATACGAGAAGTTCGGCGTCTTCAACGTGACCCTCACCGTCACCGACGACCTGGGCAAGAAGAGCATCTACGTCCAGACCATCGTGGTCAACGCACTGCCCAGGGCGGTCATCGGGGCCGAGCCCGAGGTCCAGTACATCGAGGACGCGATAGCCTTCTCTGCGGAGCAGTCCGCCGACCCCGACGGCAACCTGGCCTCCTTCATGTGGGACTTCGGGGACGGGAACAGCTCGACCCAGCCCAACCCGATTCACACCTACGGCGACGTGGGCAGCTACATGGTGACCCTCACGGTGACCGACAACAGGGGGGCTCAGGACACGGACACCAGGTTCGTCCGGGTCACCTACAGGACCTACAACGTCAACTTCACCCTCCGGGGGGCGAACGCCGACAACCAGCGTGACTTCACCGCGGAGGGGACCGTGTCCTACCTGAACGTCACCCTGGACGTGAACAATCTCCACATGGTGAGGTTCCACCTGAGCTGGCGCGACAACATAAGGCCCCCGGGCGGGGCGGCCAACGACATGTTCCGTATGACGGTGATCCCGCCCGACGGGTTCTCGGTCTCCGCCAACGGCACCGAGGAGAACCTGTCTTTGACCTTCCCGCTGGCCAGCATGCCCATCAACCGGACGATGGAGGGTCGCGACGTCGCCTCCGTGCTCGATGAGGTCGAGGAGACCCTTGGCTCCCAGCTTGGCATGGGTACCTGGCTGGTCCAGATCGAGGCCATAGAGTGCGGAGGGTTCCGCGATGCCGACGACACCTGGGTCGACGACCCGGGCAACATATGGGACCTGGCGGTCTACTACGAGTACTTCGAGGCCTCCGTCACACAGGCGTGAGGCCACCAGGGGGAGGCCTATCATTCTCAACGACACCTAGGGAGGGAGCAAGCTAAAGCCGATGTAGCTCAATGGTAGAGCAGCCGGTTTGTAACCGGCAGGACGCGGGTTCGATTCCCGCCGTCGGCTCCTCCCTTCCCACTCCTTGTCGAAGTTCCCATCAAAGGGATTAAATCACTCCCGGGACCATCACCCGCAACGATGCCCCGGAATCCGCGTCGTGTGGCAGTGCTGGTCAACGACCGCCTCGGACCCTTCACCTCCAAGACGGCCATGGCCCTGATCCGCTACGGCGAGGACCAGGTGGTCGCGGCGGTGGACCGGTCCAAGCGGCCACTGGACGCCTCGGAGTACATCGGCCCATCGGGGGAGGGCATCCAGGTTGTCGACAACATCGGTGACGCCCTGCGCATGGACCTGGACGCCGTCGTCTTCGGCTGGGCCCCCGAGGGAGGCGCCATCCCTGACCACGACCAGAGGGACCTGCTGGTGGCGCTGGAGTCAGGGGTGGATGTGATATCCGGCCTCCACGACCTGCTGGGGTACGACCCCGTCATGGTGGCCGCCGCCGAGCGGGGAGGGGCTACCATCACAGACCTGCGCCGACCTCCGGATAGGAAGCGTCTCTTCAACGGCGAGGTGGCGTACAAGCACGCACCCGTGGTGCTGGTGACGGGCACCGACTGCTCCACCGGCAAGATGACGGTGGCCGTTGAGATGGTCAGGGAGGCCAGGCAGAGGGGCATCGACACCGCCTTCGTCGCCACCGGACAGAGCGGGATGCTCCTCAACCCCGACGCTGGGGCACCCATCGACGCCATGGTCGGCGACTTCATGGCCGGCGAGGTGGAGGCCATGGTCCTCCAGGCAGACGAGAGGCGTCCAGATCTGATAGTCGTTGAAGGGCAGGGCGCCCTCTCCCATCCGGCCTACGGTGCGGTGTCCCTCGCAATCCATCATGGCTGCTACCCCGACGCCCTGGTGATGTGCCACGACCCTAACCGGGTCCACTTCAAGGCCTTCTGGGACCAGCGTCACAAGGTCACCATCCCTCCTCTGGGAGGCGAGATAGCCCTGGCTGAGCGGGTGCTGCTCAACACCAGCATGGGCGAGGTGGTGGCGGTGGCGCTGATGGCCGTGGGCGCGACGCACATGGAGATGACCAAGTACGAGCAGATAGTCCGGGACACCCTGGGCCTGGTGGCCGCAGACGTTTTCCAAGATGGACCAGGCCCCTTCCTGGACGCTGTCATCGAGCCCCTGAACGTTCGAGGGGGTGGCGGTGGATGAGGCTCCAGGCCTTCACCCACCAGATGCACCTGGCACGACCCTTCGTCATCTCCGCCGAGACCCAGGAGACGGCCCACAACGCCTTCGTGAGGCTCGCATCGGGGGACGAGTGGGGTCTGGGCGAGGGGGTGCCGAGCCCCCGGGTGACCGGGAGAACGCTGGAGGACGTGATAGAGTTCATCGCCCCCCAGGCCAAGTGGGTCGCCAACGTGGATGCGGACCAGGCGAGGCAGATGGCGGAGGGGATGGCTGACGCCATCTCGGGCGGCCGCGTGGAGCCGGGCCCCGGACCCGCCGCCGTGGACCTGGCACTGCTGGACCTTGCCGGCAGAGTGGAGGGCTACTCGGCGCGGGAGCTCTTCGGGCTGCCCTTGGAGGCGTCGATACCTACCAGCATGACCGTCAGCCTGGGTCCCATCGAGGAGATGGTCGCCGAGGCTGGGGATCACATTCGTCGCGGCTTCAACGTGCTCAAGATCAAGATAGGCCCTGAGCCCCTGGCCACGTCTCGGCTGCTCCGTGCCCTCAGGGACTCGGTGCCCGAGGCCACCGTCAGGGTCGACGCCAACGAGGCTTGGACCGCCAGGACCGCCTCCACGCTCCTCCCGCTGATGGAGAGGCACGAGGTGGAGCTGATCGAGCAGCCCTTCCCCAGGGACAGCCAAGAGGACATGATGGCCCTGACCAAGGCGTCGGGCGTGCCCATAGTCGCCGACGAGATGGTCCGTGGTCCCGTGGACGTGGAGATAATCGGTCGACACAAGCTCGCCCACGGCATCAACATCAAGCTCCAGAAGGTGGGCGGTCTCACCACCGCCGTAAGGATGGCGCAACGCGCCAAGGAGCTCGGCCTCAAGGTCATGGTGGGATGCTTCATCGAGTCGGGTGTGGGCATAGCGGCGGCCTCCCAGATGGTGGGCATCATCGACTGGGCCGACCTGGACGGTCACCTCCTCCTCGCCGACAACCCGATACCCGGGCCTCCCGTGGGCCTGGGCGTGGTGTCCACACCGCCTGAGGCGGGCATAGGGCACGGGGCCACGGATCTGGACGTGGGGGCGCTGATGGACCTCTGAGGAGGATTTGGAATGGCTCATTGGGAGATGAGGAAGAAGGAGCAGGAGATAACCGACGATGACGAGCTCCGGGCGAACCTCCGGGAGGCCCACTACGTAACCATGGCGATGTGCCAGGACGACGAACCCTACCTGGTGACCATCTCCCATGGTTACGACGCGGAGCGGAACGCCATCTACTTCCACTGCGCCCAGGAGGGCAAGAAGGTCGACATCCTGCGAGCCAACCCAGTGGTCTGGGGCGAGGCGGTCATGGACAAGGGGTACGACGGGCCCAAGTGCGTCCAGGAGTACGCAACCACCCAGTTCAGGGGGAGGGTCAGCTTCCCCGAGGACATCGAGGAGAAGCGCCACGGACTAACGGTACTCCTCGAGCAGTTCGGGGCCGACGTCGACAAGTTCTTCGCGAAGGACGACACCCCGGAGGCCGTGAGGAAGGTGAACATAGGCCGGGTCGACATCGATTACATGTCGGGTAAGCGCTCGGGGTGACGGGGTGTTTTCGCAGCGGTCCCGGCATCCCCTGGTACCAGGACCGTGAGATGTTACCGAAACCTTTTACTAGCATCATCCGGTTTCCCCGCTCGACAGAGGTATTTATATGGCCATCATCGCGTGGTTCGAAGAAGTCGACAAGAACGACATCCCGCTCGTGGGTGGCAAGGGTGCCAACCTGGGCGAGATGACGCAGGCGGGCATCCGTGTGCCCGGAGGTTACAACATCACCATCGAGGGTTACGACAGGTTCGTGGAGGCCAATGACCTTCACGACAAGGTCCAGGATTTCCTCAAGGGCCTGGACGTGGATGACACCGAGGCGTTGCAGAAGGCCTCGAAGAACATCCGGGACCTCATGGAGATCCAGCCCATACCGGACGACCTGGAGAAGCTGATAACCGACGCCTACGACAAGGCGATCGGGGACTTCCCCGACGCCTTCGTGGCCGTGCGCTCCTCCGCCACCGCCGAGGACCTGCCCGACGCGTCCTTCGCCGGTCAGCAGGAGACCTTCCTGAACGTCAAGGGGCACGAGATGCTCCTGGACTCGGTCAAGAAGTGCTGGTCGTCCCTTTGGACCCCCCGGGCGATATTCTACCGCGTGCAGCACGGGTTCTCCCACGAGGAGGTCAAGCTCTCCGTCGTGGTCCAGCGCATGGTCAACTCCTTCACCTCGGGCATCATGTTCACCTCCGACGTCACCCTTGGTAAGCCCTACTCCCTCATCGAGGGCGGCTGGGGCCTGGGCGAGATGATAGTGAGCGGCACCGTCACCCCCGATACCTATGTCGTCAAGAAGGCGGACCTGTCCATCCACAACAAGATCATCGGCAAGCAGCTGGAGCAGATGATCCGCGACGAGGACGGTGGCAACATCCGCCTGGCCGTCGAGGGCGACAAGATGCAGGTCCAGAAGATCCCCGACGCGATGATAATCGAGGTCGCCGAGGCCGGAAATGTCATCGAGGACCACTACGGCCGCCCGATGGACGTGGAGTGGGCCGTGGAGAACGACACCCTCTACATCCTGCAGGCCCGCCCGGTCACCACCGATATCCCCGAGGGCGACGAGGAGGAGGAAGAGGAGGAGGGCACCACCGAGAAGAAGATTATTCTGAAGGGCCTGGGGGCGAGCCCCGGTATGGGCTCGGGCAAGGTGGTCCAGGTCAGTGACATGGACGACCTCCCCAAGGTCAAGAAGGGTGACATCCTGGTCACCGTCATGACCACCCCCGACATGGTCCCGGCCATGGTCCGCTCCGCGGGCATCGTCACCAACGAGGGCGGCATGACCTGCCACGCGGCCATCGTGTCCCGCGAGCTGGGTATCCCCTGCGTCGTCGGCACCACCAAGGCGACCGAGGTCCTCGCTGACGGCATGACCGTTACCGTGGAGGGCAAGTTGGGCCAGGTGTACGAGGGCAAGGTCGCCTCCAAGAAGAAGGCCGCCGCCGCCCCGGGCGCCGTGGCCATGGCCCCCGCCTCTCCAACCACCGCCACCAAGGTGTACCTCAACCTGGCGGTCCCCGAGAAGGCCGAGGAGTACTCCCAGCTCCCGGTGGACGGCGTCGGTCTGCTCCGCCTTGAGTTCATCTTCATAAACTCGGTGAAGGAGCACCCCGTCGACCTGATCGCCAAGGGCAAGGGTCAGGACGTCATCGACAGGCTCGCCGAGGGCATCGGCACCGTGTGCGAGGCCATGTACCCGCGTCCCGTCATCGTGCGTATGTCCGACTTCAAGACCAACGAGTACCGCGACATGCCCGGCGGCGAGCAGTACGAGCCCGAGGAGGAGAACCCGATGATCGGGTGGCGCGGCTGCTCCCGCTACATCTCCGAGGACTTCAGGGAGGCCTTCCGCCACGAGCTGATGGCCTTCGCGAAGGTCCGCAACGAGATGGGCCTCATCAACGCCCACCCGATGCTTCCCTTCGTTAGGACCGAGTGGGAGCTCAAGGAGATCATCGCCATGATGGAGGAGGAGGGCCTGAAGCGGGGTCCCGACCTCAAGCTCTACATGATGGCCGAGGTCCCCTCGAACATATTCATGGCCGACATGTTCTCCCAGTACATCGACGGCTTCTCCATCGGGTCCAATGACCTTACCCAGCTCATCATGGGCGCCGACCGCGACTCGCGGATCCTGGGCAACATGGGTTACTTCGACGAGCGGAACCCCGCCGTGACCCGTGCCATCAGCCACCTCATCAAGGTGGCCCACGCCAACGGTGTCACCGTGGGCATCTGCGGCCAGGCCCCCTCGGTGTACCCTGAGTTCTCCGAGTTCCTGGTCCGCGAGGGCATCGACACCATATCCCTCAACCACGACACGGTGATCAAGACCAAGCAGATCATCGCATCGGCGGAGCAGAAGGTCATGCTCGAGCGCCTCCAGAGGCTAGAGGCCAAGCTGAGCGAGCTGGACGAGTACCTCGGGTAGGGGCCCTCCCCTACCCGGTCCTTCACTTGTCCTCGCTCTCGAAGGCGTCCAGATGTGCCCTCGCACGGAACGAGCTGGACAGGTTGGGGTCCCGGTCCGCGTCAAAGGTATAACCAGTGATGGCCATACGGTGCCCGAGGAGCGGGTGGATGGGAGCACCGGTGCAGGAGGGCAACAGCAGGGGCCTTAGCAGGTACCTTCCCGTGTTGTCATGGCTCCCCAACTACGACAGGACAGACCTGCGCCCCGACGCAATGGCCGCAGTGACCATGGCGGCCTTCTCCATCCCAGAGCTCATGGCCTTCGCGGAGCTTGCCGGGCTCCACCCCCAGTACGGTCTCTACGCTGGCATCTTCGCGGGCATCGTGTACTTCCTGTTCGGGACCATCAGGCACCTGGTGGTGGGGCCCGCCGCCTCCCAGTCGGTGATGGTGGCAGGTGTCCTGGGCGCGATGGCCGCGGGGGAGCCTGACAGGTACCTGGCCCTGGCGATGATGACCTCCATACTGGTGGGCATCATATTCATCATAGCCCGGATGCTGAAGATGGGGTGGATCCTAGGCCTGATACCGGTGGGCGTGATGAGGGGGTTCATCGCGGGGGTCGGTCTCACCATCATCGTCAGCCAGCTCCCGAAGCTCATCGGTATCGAATACGTCAACGGGGACTTCTTCACCAACCTCTTCCACTTCATCGAGCATCTGCCCGAGACGAACATGTACACCCTCGGTCTCGCTGCCCTTTTCATGGGCATCCTGTTCTTGATAGAATGGAAGGCCCGCAGGATCCCGGGTCCGTTGGTGGTGGTGGTCCTTTCTATCCTGGTGATGACTCTGACAGACCTGCACGAGCGGGGGGTGGAGATAATCGGGGACATACCCCCGGGTCTTGCGATGCCCCAGGTCCCCGACGTGGTCGCCTCCGACGTTAGGGCCCTGCTCCCCCTCGTCCTGGGCCTGTTCATCGTCTCGTTCGTGGAGTCGACGAGCATGGGCCGGATGTTCCAGCACAAGTACGGGTACAAGATGGACCCGGAGCAGGAGCTGGTGGCCCTAGGCAGCACCAACATCGTCGTCGGCTTCTTCCAAGGCTTTCCCGTCTCCGGCAGCTTCTCGCGAACGCTGCTGAACGACCACATAGGGGCGAGGACCCAGCTCTCGGGCCTGATGGTCTCCGTCATCGTCATCGTGGTGGTCATGTTCTTCACCGACGCGTTCTACTACATGCCCGAGGTGGTCCTGGCGGTCCTGATCATCGTGGCCGTCTACAAGCTGGTGGACTTCAGGACCCATCACAGGATCAGGATGCTCAGCCCGATGGAGTTCTACATCACCATGTGCTCCCTTGGTGGAGTCCTGGTCTTCGGCGTCCTTCAGGGCGTTCTGATTGGCGTGATAATCTCGTTCCTGGTGGTCAACTACCGGATATCGTCACCGCACATCGCCGTCCTGGGGAGGGTGCCGGGCACGGACCACTTCACCGACATCAAGCGTCATCCCGACAACGAGACCTTCCCGGGGGTGATGGTGGTCCGCGTGGACGCCCCCCTGATATTCGCCAACTCCCACGTGGTGAAGGACACCGTGATCGAGATGGTGGACACGGAGCCCTCCGTCCACTCGGTGGTCATGGACCTCCAGACCTCCCCCATGCTGGACATCACCGCGGCAGAGATGCTGGTGGAGCTGGACGAGGCCCTGGAGGAGAGGGGGGTCGACCTACGCCTCGCCGAGGCCATCGGTGACGTCCAGGACATGCTCCTCGCGGCGGGTGTGACCAAGGTGACCGGCCCGGTCGACCACGAGCACGACCTGCAGGACGTGGTCCTCGGGGTCTCGGATGAGAGGGCGGAGTAGTGGTCCCTCGCCAAGGCCAATTATTTAACCGTTCGAGCCAATCCCGGATTCCGGAGTGGGCCGATGGTCTGGGAGGACGAGCCCGATCAACCAGAGGGCATCGCCAAGGTAATACCCGTAGCCCACTGGCTGCCCAGGTACAAGCGGGAGTGGTTCCGCAACGACCTCTTCGCCGCCCTCACGGTGGCCGCCTTCGCCGTACCGAACATGATGGCGTTCTCCCAGCTTGCGGGGCTTCCCCCACAGTACGGTCTGTACGCGGGCATCGGCGCCGGCATCGGCTACTTCCTCTTCGGAAGCATCAAGCGCCTCTCCATAGGACCGAGCGCGTCCCAGGCGATAATGGTTGCCAGCGTCATATCCGTCATGGTCCCGGTCAGCGATTACGTCGTGGGGGACGTGTTCCTCGAGGATGACTACTACAAGCGGTACGTCTCCCTAGCGGTCCTGGCCTCGGTCCTGGTGGGGATCATCTTCCTTATTGCCAGGGTCTTCAAGTTGGGCTTCATAGTCAACCTCATCCCGGTCCCGGTGTTCAGGGGTTTCATGGCCGGTCTAGGCCTCACCATAATCATGAGCCAGCTACCAAAGGTCATCGGGGTCGAAGGCGTTCAGGGGGACTTCTTCACACGGCTGTTCGACTTCTTGGACCATCTGGGTGACATCAACTTCTACACCTTGGGACTAGGGGTCTTCCTGCTGGCGCTCCTGTTCGCCCTGAACGCACGGTTCAAGAAGCTGCCCAACCCGCTGATAGTGGTCATCATCTCCATCGCCATCATGAGCTTGACCGACCTGACGGAGCAAGGCGTGGAGATCGTCGGTGAGATACCGGGGGGACTCCCGACGCCCGCCGTTCCTGACCTCGATCCCGGGGACATAGAGGCGCTCCTCCCCCTCGCCCTCGGTCTCTTCCTTCTCTCCTTCGTCGAGACGACCAGCATCGGGAAGCAGCTGGAGTCGAAGCACGCCTATAGGATGGACCCTGATCAGGAGCTCATAGCGCTGGGCGCCTCCAATATCGGCTCTGGCCTCTTCCAGGGGTTCCCGGTGTCCGCCTCGGTCTCACGTTCCTTCATCAACGACATGGCCGGGGCCAAGACACAGCTGTCCTCGCTGCTCATGGCCATGGTCCTGCTTATAGTGGTCGTGTGGTTGACTGGCACCCTTACCAATATGCCGGTGGTGGTGATGGGCGTCCTGATCATCGTAGCCGTCGTCGGCATCATCGATGTCAGGGAACTGCACAGGATAAGGATGATAAGCCAATCGGGGTTCCTCGTGTCGATGATCTCCTTCGGTTGCGTGCTTACCTTCGGGGTGCTGGAGGGCATCCTCATAGGCGTGGGGATATCCTTCCTATATATCCTGTACAGGATAGCGACCCCAGAGATGAGCACCCTGGGGCGGGTCCCCGAGACCGATGACTTCAAGGACGTGGAGAGGAACGACGAGTTCATCATGTACCCTGGTGTCGTGATACTCAGGTTCGATACTCCCATCCTGTTCGCGAACGCCCACACCATCAAGCACATGATAATAGAGAAGGTCCGGGAGGAGAAGTTCGTAGAGCTGGTCATCCTGGACATGGAGACCTCCCCCATCATTGACGTGACCGCCTCCGACATGCTGGGCGAGCTGGACGACACACTGCTTCAGAAGGACATAATGTTCCGTATCGCCAACGCCTCCGGTGAGGTCAGGGACGTCCTCCGGTCCACCTACTCCGATGATCGAGTGGGCCACATCCACGCCACCACCACGGTCAACTACGTCATAGACCACTGGCTCAAGGTCAATCATGACGATGATATCGAGGAGTAGCTCCGATCGGCATCCTCAGAGTGCCATGTCCATGTGGATGTCGTCAGGCTCCCGGTCATGGAGCCTCTGGTCGACCTCCTCCGCAATGTCGAAGCCCATCGCCCGATAGAATGTGATGGTGTTGAGGGAGGGCAGTCCTGAGACGAAGAGGCGCTTGGCCCCCATCCCCTTCGCCCTTTCCGTGGTCATCTCCAGCAACCTCCGCCCGAGACCCTGCCGGCGGTACCCGTTGCTGATGTGAAGGAAGTACATGTCGAGTGTGTCACTGGACCTTCCGTACCACCGCCCGTCCAGGGCAGCGATGCCCACGAGCCGGTCCCCTTCGAATGCCCCCCATACGGCACCCCCCACCTGGAGGCACGTCCGGAGATTCTCTTTTATCTTTGGCAGTTCCCCGGGGGGCCAACCCCTCAGTTCCCAGTGCTCCTCCTCCAGTACCAGCTCCCCGTCCCGAAGGTAGTAGATGTGGTCGATGACCTCTGTCCTGTCAATCTCCTCGACCCGGTCCATCTCGTCCGGGCGCATCGGCCGGTAAGTGATGGCAACCATCGGTTCCGTCCATCTAAGGGAACGGGATGATATTTAAGAGCTCCCTTCCACTGTTTTTATCTCCTACACGAAATAATTGTAAGTGACGTTTTTCGTACTTGCATCTCCCAAATTACAAGATATTATGGAAAGTTATATCTCGGTGTTCCTACCAATACACATCGGGGGATGTGTATGCGATGGGTAGTGACCTGCGCATTGATTGTGGTCTTGATCATGCCATGGACCATGCTCTCTCCTGCATCTGCAGGGAGCGGGGCCTTCGACGAGGTGATTAGGGTCACCAACGCCTGCTGCACCCACGAGGAGCACTCCTCGGTCAGCGGTGACGTGGTTGTGTGGCAGTGGGAGAAGTCCGGTCACAAGTACCCTGGTGTCCGGTACCTGGACATATCCCAGGGGATGATGGAGACGGCGTGTGTGGGCGCGGGGNNATGGAGTACGGTAACTGGGACATCTTCATGTTCGAGATAGACGAGCTTGAGCAGAGCAGGGTCACCGACGACCCGGGGGACCAGATGGTACCCCGGATATTCGAGGATCTGATAGTGTGGCAGGACGACAGGAACGGTAACTGGGACATCTACATGTTCGACATCGGCACGGGTAAGGAGACCAGGGTCACCGAGGACCCGGCGGACCAGGTCGCCCCCGCCATCGACGGGAACCGGATAGTCTGGCAGGACATGAGGCACGGAAACTGGGACGTCTACCTCCACGATATCACCGAGGGGACGGAGACGAGGCTGACCGAGGACAGGTCCCAACAGCGGAACCCCGTGATATCGGGTGACCACGTGGTCTGGGAGGACAACCGGTTGACGGCACCAGACCTGTTCTACTATGACATCGACGAGGGGTCCGAGAACCGGGTCTGCGACCTGCCTGGGAACAAGTGGCACCCGGACGTGGATGACGGGTACTGCGTTTGGCAGACCGACAGGAGAACCAACATGGACGTCTACATCACCGAGCTGGGGTCCAACATCGCCTACAGGGTCACCAAGGAGGACTCGGACCAGATAGCACCCAGGATCGATAACAACAAGATCGTGTGGGAGGACCAGACCCACTCCAAGTACAACCAGGACATATACCTGTGCTACCTGGTCCCCTCGAAGCTGGACGGTGACGGCGACGGGGTGTGCGATTCCAGCGACGCGTTCCCCGGCGACCCCGCCGCGTCGGTGGACGGCGACTGGGACGGCCATCCCGACAAGTGGAACACCGGCATGCGGGCGCTAGACTCCACGTCGGACCCCCCTCTCACCCTCGACCACTTCCCCGCCGACCCCGCGGCGTCCCTTGACACCGACGGCGACGGGTGCCCGGACGAGTGGAACACCGGCAAGTGCCAGAACGACTCGGAGACCTGTCCCAAGCTCTTGCAGGACATGTTCCCCCTGGACCCGGCAGCGTCCCAGGACACCGACGGCGACGGCTTCCCAGACGAGTGGAACCCCCTGATGACGCGTATGGACTCGACGACGGAGCCGAAGCTACGTCTTGATGCGTTCCCAGACGACCCAGCAGCGTCCCAGGACACCGACGCTGACGGCTTCCCGGACGAGTGGAACCAGGGCATGTCGGGGGCCGGCTCCACGTCCGACCCGGGTCTCGTCCTGGACGCCTTCCCCAGGGACGGCGCGGAGTGGGCCGACGCCGATGGCGACGGCCACGGGGACAACTCTGACGCCTTCCCTACCGATCCCGACGAGTGGTCGGACGTGGATGGTGACGGCGTGGGCGACAACGCTGACATGTTCCCGGTCGACCGGACGGAATCGACCGACGGGGACGGTGATGGTGTGGGCGACAACTCCGACGCCTTCCCGTCGGACGCCGCCGCCAGCGTGGACACCGACGGGGATGGCTACCCTGATGCATGGAACACCGGGATGACCGTAGAATCCTCCACCACGGAACTGAGGTTGGACCACTACCCGGAGGATCCAGACAGATGGAAGAAGGAGGTTGAGGGCCCGACGTACGGACATCTCTACGTCATAGTCGCCATCATCGCCACCATCATCATCGCCCTCTTCATACGGGATTGGAACTGAACCGGAAAGGGCAATCAAAAGAACCGGTTGACAGGGCATCACTTATATTCCCCTTAGGGAATCCGCTCTGCCCCGCGAAGCTTCGCGATGTGAGGAGGCGTGCCCGTGGCCTACAAGGACTACAACCTGACCATCTCCGACCTGCTAGAGCGCGACGCCATGGTGTTCCCAACCAAGGAGGCCGTGGTGGTAGGGGACCGCCGCTACTCGTACTTCGACCTGAACGAGGAGGCCAACCGCCTGGCGGCCGGCCTGCTCAAGATGGGCGTGCGAAGGGACGACAAGGTGGCGATATGGATGCACAACCTCTACGAGTGGGTCGTCGCCTGGTTCGCAGTGGCCAAGATCGGTGCCGTCGTGGTGCCCATGGACACCTGGTACAAGCCATCGGAGGCCGAGTACATCATGGGCCATTCGGAATCCGTCTGCGTCATCACGTCCGAGGAGACCGAGGGCGTGGACTTCATCTCGATGATCGACGCGGTGAGCCCCCGCCTTCCCAACCTGGAGCACGTGATAGTGGTCGGCCGCATCCCACCCGCACGCAAGGACCTTACCCCCTACCAGAGCCTGCTCCAGTGGGGCAGGGACTGGAAGGACTCCCTCTCGTTCCAGGAGGCCATCCGTGTCAAGGGCGTCGACGACGTGGCCTTCATCCTCTACACCTCCGGGACGACGGGAAAGCCCAAGGGCGCCATGCTCACCCATCGGAACATCACCTCCAACGCCATCGAGGTGGACCTGGTCCTCCGCATCACCAGGGACGACCGCGTGCTCATCCCCGTGCCCTTCTCCCACGCCTTCGGCTCGATACTGGGCATCACCCTGGCGGCGGTGAACGCCGCCACCATGGTGCCCACCATCGGCTTCGACCCAGAGGAGTCGCTGAGGATGATCGAGAAGGAGGGCATCACCATCTGCCACGGCGTGCCCACAATGTTCATCCGGATGCTCAACGTGCTGGAGCACAAGGATTACGACACCAGCACCCTCAGGACGGGCATCGTGGCCGGCGCACCATGCCCGCGGGAGGTGATGGAGGACGTCATGGATATCATGGGGTGCAACCTCTCCAACGCCTACGGCGAGACCGAGGCGGGCCCCATCATCACCGCCAACCGTCTCGACGACCCGCTGGAGAAGCGCCTCACCACCGTGGGCAGACCCCTGCCAGGATTGGAGGCTCACATCGTGGACGACGACAACAAGCCCGTCAAGCAGGGTGACGTGGGCGAGATAGTCGCCCGCGGCGTGAACATCATGAAGGGTTACTTCAAGGACACCGACTCCACCGACACCACCATCGACAAGAAGGGATGGCTGCACACCGGTGACCTGGGCATGATGGACGAGGAGGGCTTCTACTACATAGTGGGCAGGAAGAAGGACATGCTCATAGTGGGGGGGTTCAACGTCTACCCCCCCGAGGTGGAGGCGTACTTCATAGAGCACCCCGGTGTCCTGGACATCTCGATAGTGGGCATCCCCGACAAGGACCTGGGGGAGGTGCCGGCGGCGGCGGTCCACGTCACGCCGGGGGAGTCCCTGACCGGGCAGGAGCTCATCGACTGGGCCTACGGGGACATAGCCAGCGCCAAGATCCCCCGGTACGTGGCCATCGGCCACGAACTGCCCTATTCCGGGCGCGGGAAGGTCCAGAAGTTCATCCTCCGGGACCAGCTGCACGAGCTGATAGAGGGGAAGGAGCTTGACAAGCTGGTGCCCACCGAGGCCAAGAAGAAGAAGGGTGGCAAGGGGAAGGCCAAGAAGAAGTGATCCCCGGACAACGTTGATAACGTTCCATCGCCATCGAGCGGGAGGGCACCCCATGGCAATAGACCGCCTCGACCTGCTGTACATGGTCCTGTCACGGCTAGAGGCCCAGCTCCTCGCCGGTGACGCCCTCAGCCGCAGGACGCTCCAGGACATGGTCTACATCGCCCAGGCGTGGGGACTTCCCCTCGACTACGAGTTCACGTACTCCCTCAAGGGCCCCTACTCCAACGAGCTGGTGCCCGACATCATGAAGGTCCAGCAGAAGAGAGGGACCTTCGACCGCCGCACCAGGACCCTCAAGCTGCGGCCCGAGGCGGAGGAGCGGATGAGGACGCTCATCGGGTTCATGCAACCCCTTATGGAGGACCGGAGGCGGATGCACATGGTCGCCTCGGTGATGTTCCTGGGCCACCGCTACAAGATGGACCGGCGCGAGATCATCGAGTACTATTCCCGTTTCAACCCGGAGTACTTCCCCTTCGAGATCGCCGAGGTTATCGACCAGGTGAGCACAGAGACCCCGGTGAAGGTGCGATGAGAAGGCCACATCAGGCGTAGTTGGCGATGTAGTCGACCTCTTCGCGCTGGCGTCGACGGTACACCAGGTAGGCACCCACGGCCCCTACGGCCACTATACCACCCACGATGAGGTAGGTCTGTAGCGGTCGCTCCTCATCCCCGCCGCCGGTTGCGCCGGTGGAGCCGTCATCGCCTCTATCCTCCGTGCGCTCCTGGGTGACCGTTATCTCCACCGTCGGCGAGACGTCCTCGCCCGACCGGGCCCTCACCTTGACGGCGTGCTCGCCGTCGGTCAAATATGAGCAGTCGTAGTCGATGGTCCACTGGGAGGTGCCTACCGCCTCCGTCCAAGGACCGGTGCAGACCTTGACCTCCACGGAGGAGATGGTGCCCAGGTTGAACGAGGCCGTTCCGTTTATCACCAGGTTGTCGGTCCTGTACACAGAGCCTGGGACCGGGTCGGTGATCTTCACATCCCATACCGGCTTAGGGCTGGTGTTCTTCACCGTGATCTCCGCCGAGTCCGTGTCGACCGATGGGTCCAGGATGAAGACCTGGCTGGATGCCCTGACGGTGACCGTCTCGATGTGTCCATCAACCGTTCCAGCGGGGACGGCGACATCGACGCTTATCGATTGGGTGGTGGGGTTGTTGCTCGAGATCTGCTCGGGCACCACGTTCGCCTCCCAACCCGAGTTGGTGCTCGCCGACAGGAACGTGGTGACGGACAT
>JABAHP010005662.1_pt1 | contig 48021 bp, 64 predicted proteins | sample 7062081 | NCBI WGS metagenome assembly JABAHP01 (sample SAMN14534357, study PRJNA622989) | marine sediment metagenome | biome: marine biome [ENVO:00000428]; feature: marine pelagic biome [ENVO:01000023]; material: deep marine sediment [ENVO:00002113] | place: India: Gulf of Kutch | collected...
AAACGTAACAACTTTACCTGTCAAATCGGTAGTCTCACACTCTTCGACCGCCCCTACATCAGCACTGATAAAGCGGTTCAACGCATCCCTACTCTTAAACAATCCCTTAGCGATTAAAAATTTAAGATTATTAATCCGTCTTTGTTTCTCAGCCTGTAACTCAATATCATACTCCTTCTTTTGTAACCTACCAAGATAATGAGCTAACGGAGTTGACCAGAACCATCGAGGATGATTAACAAAAGTACCACTAACGTAAGGAGTTCCACAGACTACTTGTACAGCATCAATATCATCTCGTAAAAACCTATCATAATCATAACACACTACCTTAATAGTGTTATCACTCCTATCACAAATCTCCCAAATTTCATTATATAGTACTCTTGTGTTCTCTCGATAACCAGCACTGTTCTTATTATCCCTAAACTTTTTCTTAGCTGCCCCTACATTAAAAAATGTATCAACATATGATTCCATAGAGTATTGAGCATCTAATCTTGTTTTGTTCTTATACTTAGGGTCAGCCTTAATAGCTGTGTTAAGACGTATACTCCTATGAGCTATCCAAGGAGCTGTATCAATATCAGTAGTACCCCACGGTACAACTATATCGTGTGGGTTAACTGCCATACACCAAGGCATCCCCATATTAGTCCTACCATACTCAATCCTATTACCCTTTTTGTCAAACTGAGTAAGGGTCATACCTGAGGGTTCTTGTCGAGTACCAGTATCAAAAAATGGATTATATCCAAACTCACTATCATAACCTATCTTCCAAATAGCCCGTCCAAACAAGTATGCGTGCTCAGTTGACCTGATAGCTTCGTTCTTTAGTTTTAGTTTTCGTATTAAATAATTATCCCAGCTCTCTAATATCGGAGCTCTGTCAACACCAGCAGGATGTTCAGGGGTTACTACTATTTCAGGGTTAGGTACATTTAGACTACTTAATAAGGTATCACCCATCGAGAAAACAAGATTAGAGCCTAAAGCTGTATTACTGTTGATACTGTTAAGAAAATCACTTTCCAGCTGCTTCCAAGATGCTTCCATGCCAAACATCTCACGGAACTTCAAACCATTATCAATCTCAACACACCAATCTTCTGGTGTAAGTTTAGCCATTTTTAGCTCCTAATAATCATATTCTCTATGACTATGACATCTTTCAGCTAACTGCCCTACATCAAACGGGTATGAGTTAACTCGTACCACTCTTTGTTGTAACTCATCTATAATAGCATCAGCTGAAAACGGATTCTGCATTACTTGTTTTTCCTCCTCAAGTCTGTGCGACTCGGTTATATCATACCAAAAACCTACCTGCATACTAAGAGCATCAGCTAAATCATCATGCTGTCCTTTTGGAAACGCTAATAGTTCTTGCTCCAACTCATTATGTGTTGACTTAATCAGTATCCTCTCTTCTGCAAAATAAGGTTGTAATCCCCTAACTCTCTCTACTTTTGAGCCTTGTAATCCAGTTAGTTCCTTAATATAAAAATACATATTGCTTTGACTCATCCTTTTGCGAACCCAGTAGTTTATAGTCCTCTGATAACCAATAGACTCAACTATTACCTCCATTGGCTTATAAACCCTAACATGGTCAAAGATAGCATTAACAGTCTCACCTGGGTCTAACCGTCCTCTAGTATAGTGAACAACATATACTTTGTTCTCCGAAGGTACAACTGCTGAAGTAACAACAACTGTATAATCAGGGTCAGATGATTCCTCCTTCTTCGCTGAAGCTAAATCAACGGAAGTAACATAAAACAACTCTCGTTCTTTAGCTATTGAGTCATAGTAACGAATCCACTCTCGCTTGAATACTTGGTTTATTGCAGCTGTAGGTTGGTTCATATAGAGACAAGCAAACATATAAGGGCCTTCAGCCCGTTCAAGCTCTTGTGCTACCTCATCATTATACCTACTCCAAATAGTATGCCCTCCACTCTCGGGTCTGGCAGGTTCTCCCTTATCATTCTCATAAATATATCGAGACATATGTAAGAACTCAGGCTGATTATTCATAATCCAGCCTTGTAAATCACCCTCAGCCCACCTAGTACCTACAACAATAATACGGCTTTTTAGGGGATGGATAAGTAATGGATAACAGTTACGATGCCAGCCGATAGCTTTCTCGATATCAGCTTGTGTTGGTTGCTGTATAATACCAGTCATGTCGTCCTTTTTAGGAGCAATAGTATCATCCTCTATGATTTCATCGTAGTGACGAGACGTTGTAGCCGTTCCTACACCCGCCGCTTCAAACGTACCCTCAGGGTGTGATGCAATACGGTTAACTGTTAAGCACTCGTTCTTCCAGGTGTTACCTGTAGGTGGTAATATTTCAGGATATAGTGCTTTAAATAGTTTATTTTTCTCAAAAATAGACTTAATTGCTCCAAGCTTTTTACAAGCATTAGAATAACTGTTCTGAACAATTAGTAGTCTTATGTTAGGGTTATTAACGGCTCGCCAAATTGGATAAGCTACTGAGCAAATAGTACTTTTGAACCAACTTCTGGGAAATGTAACCATTAGACGAGTATTATTATTGTAGTTTTCAAGAGCTTTACACATAGGGAGGTGTATTGCTGGGTCTAAGTCTCTAAACCCTAGTATCCCCCTAGCGAAAAAGAACAACGATTCTTTACCTTTTCGCCTAAATGTCTCTAAAAGGTTTTGTTCCTCTTCTTTATTAATAGTAAAACTCCTGTTTCTTCTGTAATGTTATCTCAAAAATCATTATCTTAAACATTTCCTCAGTCATAAACACTCCATTGCTAGGAGCAGTGTGAGAACCAATCTTGTTTCCTTTAGGTACAATCATTAGCTTATTACCGTATTGAGGATGTAGTTGTATAGCTTTGGGTCTATGAGGAGAACATCCTAACAAATATAACATTATTAGTACTAGCAGACCAGTTATAGCTCCCCAAAACACTAATCCTCTTATTTCATCCTTTTCTCGATACATTACTACTCCCGTTAGTTTATATAAACCGGCTTCGCCGGACTGACGCCTGCGGCGGGCGGGGACTTGATTTACGGAACGGTTGGTTGTCTCGTTCTGTATAGTTATAAAAGGAGGGAGCGTTCCGTGCAGTAGAAGTCCCCACAACCTGCATTATAATTCTCCCTCCTTCTTTGTGTCGTCAGGTGTATTGACGGTCATACACTTGATGCGTTTAGTTAATTGTTGCTCAAGTTCTAAGGTTTCTTTTAACAGTTGTAAGTCTTCGCGGTTTATACTTACAACCGGATTATCGTTTGATTCTTGTCTGGTTACTTTAACAGTACCAGTACGGTCAAGGATTGATTCGGCGGACCTAAGTCTGTGAGCTTCGCTTTGTGATTGAAGGCCGAGGACTAGGGTTGTTGCCGCCTTACAACCGGCTTCTTTTAGGATTGAGGAGGCGGTTACTTCATCCTCCGCTAGTTTTTGGTCGTGGTCCTCTTCATAAGCTTTTCGTCTTACTGATAGTTGGTGTTGGAACGAACCACTGTTTATTATTAGACCGACTTGCCGAGCGGACATATTTAGTTTTTCTGAGATTTGTTTAGGTGTTAGTCCTTCTACACAGTAGTCGATTATTTTTAGATGTCTTGGTGTTAGTTTTGTTATGTCGCCCACTTTTGGTCCTTTTGGTATAAGGGGTTATTGGTCTATAATGTATAGGCATTTGAGGGGCTGGTTTATATATAAAAAATAAAAAATATTTTTTCATTCGGTGAAAAAGTGTATTGCAAAAAATTGTAAAAAATTAAGGAGCACCTAGTACTCCCCCCGCGATGGGGGTGTGGGGGTTTTTCAAGTTATATACATAACAAACATTGTCAGCGTGTTATGTATCGTTCTAATCCAGCGACATATCACAATCCACTTGTTATATGTTTATCACACAAATTGTTTGTTCTATATATAACAACGCTACGTTTTATCGCCGATCGTACCCAAAACAGTGTGTTGATTTTTATAAACACGTTGATTTTTTGCAACATTTAACGTAACTCTTTTATTGACAATGGGTTACAATGATTTTCGCCTGATTAGTGTTGATTTGTGTAAACATGGCGTTACAGATTAACAATTCGGCCAAATCTGTTATTGTTGTAAGTCCTTTATTGACAACGGTTTACAACATTTTTTGATTTTTCTACACCTTGGCACACGGTTTGCATATTCTTTTGTTGGTGTTACGGAAAACACCCTTTGAAAGATTATGGATATTGTGCTCTTTATAACATAATATGTACCGCTTGTATCGTGGCTTGTGTACGGCTGTGGTTGAAATCCCACAGTACGAACGTGCAACGTAATACCGATACAAGGTGTGCTCAGAACACAAAACATATACCGTTCAATTCTGTTAGGCTATACAAAAACAAGAATTGAGGTGTAATATGTATAAATATAAAATCTACGCTTATCGAAACGTAAATAAAGAAGTTGAAACAATCGTTGAAGAGCGAGTGTTTATAATTACCGCCGAATCAATGATATTAGCGTTAAGAACATTGCAAGATTTATTTGAAGAGTTCGAGCCCATCAAAGTAGAATTTATGGGTTAAACCAACAATAGCCCAATAGAATCGAGCGGTATATGAAAAAACCCTTGATAAGATACAGTGCTCTATAATGCACTAGTCCTATAAAAAGGTGGTGTATTATGAACAAAGCAAAAAGACGCGAAATGAACAGACTACTGGACGATAAATGTAAAAAGCGACAGAAACGCTATAAACCTCAGTCTGGTGATATTGTCCGCTGTAATCACGGTACATACATCAGAAGTGGCAAACAGTGGTATAGATTATAACAATCATTGACCGACTAGTGTGTTATTGAGCACTGTGTCAATATAGCCCTCTGTTCTGTGGTGCTATACAAATAACAGAACTGGAGTGTTAACATGGATAGATGTGTTAGATGCTATGCTGAATTTGAAAATACCCCTAATAAAGTATATGTTAGCGGTAATTTGAAAGATTGTTGCTCAGATTGCATCTATACTGAGAAAACAATCATAGAACTGTTCTTAATGGAACGAAAGAGACAATTAGAAAAAGCAAAAAAGTAACAAACAACTAGCACCACACAACTGAGGGCTATATAATAGAACTAGTCACTCTGCAGCCTCAGTACAAAACAACAAAATTGAGGTGTAAGAATGGCTAAATCTGAAACATACACGACTAAACATAACGACATTGAGTTCAGTGTCCACAGTACCAGTATTGACAATGGCAAGACTCCTGTCGGTCGAGTTGCTGTGCCTGATTTCAATAACCTTGAAACACTCGCTGAACTGATATCAGCTGGATACTTTGGTGAGGCTGAGATATGTTCCCTCGCTAAGCAACAGTTGGTAATACGAGAACAAGGTAAACTCCGTGCTCGTATGAGTCCCAAGGCTCGTGTTACCACTCAAGATGCTTGTGACATATTCGCTCAACTAACACCAGAGCAGTTTGAGGAATACTCAAAAAGCCCATCGGCATTGGCTGAGTTTATCAAAAGCGAGAAACAATCCAAAGTGGACAAAAAAGACTTCGACCCTAATAAAGTCTGGTGGCTCGAAGCAAAAAACTCCTAACAACAACAACCTGAGGCTGTGGAGTGACTAGTTCTATAAACAATAGTACTGTATTATGGTAGTGATAAGCCCTGCTCATATGTATGAGTGGACTGGGCAGACATAATACAGTACTTTTTAACGAAAGGATACAACTATGAAACAACAAAAAATAGTATCCTGGAAGGTACTACTCAAGAACCGTCCAGGATTCAACGTACTAGGTCGTACCATGACTGAGGCGAAGCAACACGCTATGTGTTGTATCAAACTAATGAACAGCATCAACGACAAAAAAGTAACCTATCATGGTATAATGAAACAATAGTCTAATAAGGAATAACCTCCCTCTCCTCTACAAGTAGTTCTGTGTCCTCTACTATAAAAAAGGACACCAGCTATAATAACAATAGTACAATATGGAGACTATTATGATAAAAAACAATGACTTAGTGTATCTAGTAATACTCCTAAGCCTTGGTATTGCTAGTCTATATGTAGCTATATTCTTTAAGGAGTAACATTATGACTATAAAAGAGGCACTCCAGATGATAGTAGACGACTGCGAGTGTCCTGCTCTTAACTGGGCTGTTAACTATGCCAAAGAAGGACTAAGACTATTAGACTATCCTGAAGCCTTACAAATACAATGTACATATCTGATAGGTAACATTGGTCACTGGAGAGCAGGAAAGACCAGTAAGTTTACTAAAGAACAAATCAAAGAGTGTAGGAACGTAATAAAAAACTACACTCACTAATAAAAACACTTTTTCATGGAATGAAAATATGGATACACTATCCGAACTAAAAGGACGCTTAGTCCGTAATCGTAACGTAATAGCAAGAACAGATTACAACAAGTCCCCAACCTTTTGGGCTTTTATATGGTCTAATTACAAAGAGACTAAAAGAAAAATAACTATTATTGAAAAGAGGATACTAGTGAAACGTTTATAACAGTTTTTCACCCAATACATAATACATTATATGTATGTATGGTAGCCCCCTACACCGTGACATTAATGATATTAATTAATAATATATATTATAATAAATATTATTAATATAATGACCAAAGGGGGGTATGATACATACATAATACGTTATATGCAATTATGTTTAATTATTTAATAAGGAGCAGTACTATGGAAAAAGAACAACTAGTCATAGACCTGTCAGTAGAACGGGTCTGCAAAAACAGTGTGAGGTTTGATAACAAAAACAGTGATATACTAAGAAGCATTTACATTATGAATGATGGTATGCTACAGTTAAAGAACCCTAAAAAAGTACGAGTAACAATAACCAGTATAACAGGAGACTAACATGATTACAAAAGAACAGTTACAACAAGAACTAATCGAGGCAAGGAAAGAAGAACAAACATACTATGACCTAGCACTAAAATACCTTACATCAGGTGCTGATACCTTTGAAGAACAAAAACATAGGGTATCAATACTACTAATAGGTTTAATGATACAAATAGTAGAGAACCCTAAGAAAAGAGTAGAATGCCCATTCTTAATGTTAGGTGTTAGTACTACATTTAGGAGAGCTATTGAGAAACAACTTGAGTTGTTAGACTAACATTGTTACAACAACTATATGTATTAATACTTCTTATAAACATATAAGAAAAATTAATATATATAAACCTTCATGTATTGCCTATACATTATGAACATCGGAGATAATAAGATGACTACAACAATAATAGAGTCCAAAGAGTCATTAAACAGACCAGCTTGGACATCATCCCAAAAAACTGGTCTATTCAACAGCTACAATCACCGACACTCTTTACACAAAGGGTGTTTTTCTTTAGGTCTAAACTACTACAAAAACAGTAAAGGACTAGTACATGGTTCGGTACAAACTAATAGCCATCAGTAAACTATTAGACCATGGTTATAATGTATTTACACCACTACACAATCATTATGACTATGACTACATAATAGAGTATGCTAACACTCTACAATGTTGTAAAGTACTACCAGTCCACTATGTACGAAATAGCCCCTGTGTCAGGTTATTGTATGGTACTCCTCCTAAGCTGAGAGACATTACGATAACACAAGTACTCTGTTGCGTAAGAGAAGCAACTAAACAAGTATGGCTAATTCCATTTAGCGAAGTGTGTGACAACACACTAATATCCCTAAAGTCTCGTTACGATGAGTTCTTGTTATCGTCTCTCAGCTTAAATGAGGACACTGACAAAAAGAGTGTATTCAGTGAAATAGCTAAAGATATAGGTAACAAAATAAAACATGAATAGACTATTCAAACTAACTCGACTAAGCGAAACAAACAGACCTGTTCGTAACGAAAAGTGTTTCTTTTCTCCCGTAACTCGACTAGTAACTAGTATCTATAACAACGATAACCGCAAACTACTACGAGACTATATGAGAGAACTAAACACCTGTACTATTATAAAGAACATGGACAGATGTGAACTAGTACACTTCAGCAACGCAAAACAAACCGATATAGTATCAACAGAATTTTTACTACGCTTTGAGCTAACAACCTTCGGTAAACAATTATTAGGAGGACAACCTAATGTGTATAATAAAACTAAAGGTCTCACAACCTCTAAATGTTAACTCTATTAAAAAGGAACAAGTATGCAAGAAGTAACAAAAGAAGTGAAGCTTACTAAAGATGGCAAAAAAATAGTTGTTGGTACAGTAACTATTCCAATCTATCAAACTGTTGAGGAGCTGGCTGAAAATGTAGATAGCAAACACATCCTCGATATGTTCAACAAGGGTAACACCATTGACGTAATGAACAAAGAGCGGAATAAGCACAAACCTGCAGCTGCTGGTAAGCAAAAGAGAATGTGGATTGGAATGAGTCTCCTAACAACAGAACAGTTCCAGTCAACTGGTGGCGATGCTGACAAAATCAAACAGCTCATTGAGTCTGATGAAGTGCAGCAGGCTATTGATGATTATCTCGAAGCACAGGAAGCATAATCACACAATGAGAACAAGTCTGGAGACTATAAGCAGCACATCATTTGATGGTCACACTTATAGTGGGGTTCAATTCCCCACTTGTTCTTTACAATACTTTTTCAATCAATGAAAAACTATTAAGGAGTACAGAAAATGAGAAAAATAAAATCCTTAACAAAGATGACACTATCACAATGCCTCGATGAGTGTCAAAGAATGTGGTGGTTTGTTAGCAGGAGTAATCTTGCTGTACCAAAGGCTAAGCATGAGTGGTGTAAGAAAAACGGCTATAACATAAAAAACAGCTGTTTCTTTTGTCAATTCGCAGTAAACAGACGAGAAGAAAACTACTGCATTGAGTGTGCTGGTAAACAAATAGAACCTGGCTGGAGTTGTTTCGAACCTGAGTTTCACTACGCTTTATACCCAAAAAAGTTTTACAAAGAAGTAAAAAGACTAAACAAACTACACAAACAAAAGGAAAAGAACAATGAGAAAACCTAATATAGGAAAAAAGTCAAAGCGTCCTGACAATAGACCAGCTCGTACTCGTTACTGGATGAGTAAACACTTAAGACGTAACAAGATAAGGAACATAATGCGTAGTACCAACCTTACAAAAGAAGAAGCTACCAAACTATGGTTATCATCTAACAGACAGGGGCGGATTCGTACTACGATACGCAAAGCTATATAATGATTACATACACTAACCTAACTAAAGAACAAAAGATTAGTCTTGTTAACCACTTAAGAATTGAACGAGTAAGGTTACTAACTAAATCTCGTAGAAAAAAGACTAAACGAGCGGTTAGAAAAAAGAAGCTCCCAAACCTTCAGTTCAATTCACCAGAACTAAAACACCTATTTGAAACGATGAGTCCTAGTGATAGAAAGAAACTATTAGGTTAATGACACAACCGGATAACATAATACTATCGATAATACACAAGTGGGCATCCATCTTATGGAAACCTGGTATCGACTACGATGAGTTAGTAGCAATAGGATACTGTGCAACTAAACCTCTACCTGCTAACAAGCCAAAAGAACGAGTCGCTAGCTGGGCTAAATGGATGATGCTTAAGTTTATCTACGGAGACAGTAAGCGAAAAGGCTTCCAAAAAGATAACCCTAAAACAATAGCCAATGCTTTGAACATAAAAGAACTAGTATCATACCCTGAAGATGACGCTATAATAGATATAAAAGAAGCTATAACAAACCTCTCAGAGACTGAAGCTCAGTTAATCTATATGAGGTTTTGGCGTAATATGACTTATGAGGAAATTGGTCGCTACTACAATAGAACATGGTTCTGGGCTAAACATAACTGTGATAGGGTTTTAGGATTATTAAAAACAAGACTTCTAGACTAATGTGTTCAATCGCTGCTATAAGTTAATAAGGAGTAACAATAATGAGACAGTTTGAAACTGGAGCAACAAGAAATGATGATACTGATAAGTATGATTATGAAGGTTTCTTGTCTCCACTAGTACTTGAGCGATATGCTGAGTATATGCACGATAACAGAAAACAAGCTGATGGAAAGATGCGAGACAGTGACAACTGGCAAAAAGGGATACCAATAGAACAATATATGAAAAGTAAGTTCAGACACTTTATGTCAACATGGAGACTACATCGTGATAAGTTAGCAACTAACTCAACTAACTCGTTGTTTATTTTGTTTAAGGCTGAGTTAGAGGAATCACTCTGTGCTGAACTATTTAACACTATGGGTATGTTACACGAACTATTAAAACAATAACTAGAGGAGACCATTTAATTGCATAAGAAGAAAAAAGACAAAACAGCAGCAAAACAAATAGCTATTAACCGAAGAATACTGGGTGTAAATGCTAAGTATCGTGAAGCAGTTGTATTAATAAATGAGCTACAATTAGAACTAGCACACCGTTCTTCGTTAGAAAAACTACAAAAGATAATGCTACCAACTAAGTACAAGAAAGAAAAAGTATCATCCCAAGAAGCCATAGCGTTTGTAAACTGTAGTGATTGGCATACTGATGAGATAGTACTACCTGAGACAATAAACTACCTAAACGAATTCAACCTAATAATCGCTGAGCAACGATGTCAAAAACTATTTAGTTCAATAGTAAGTATCCTCGATATGTGTAGGACACAATCTAAGATTGATACCTTAGTGTTATCGTTACTAGGGGACTTTATCAGCGGATGGATTCATCCTGACTTAATAGAATCTAGCTCACTAACTCCACCTGAGGCGATACTAAAAGTTTATGAGTTATTATCAGGCGGAATAAAGTTTTTAGCTGACTCCTGTAATCTAAAAGAACTAATTGTTATAGGAGCTTGTGGGAATCATGGCAGGATTACTACTAAACCTCGTTACAAACAACGAGTCAAAAAGTCCTACGAGTGGTTATTATATGAGTTCCTAGCACGAAAATTTGCTTCTACTAAATACAACAAAGTAGTAAAGTTTAAGCTACCAAAAGGCTACTTCAACTGGCTAACAGTATATAATAAAGACATAAGGTTTCATCATGGCGATAGTGTTCGCTATAAGGGTGGTATAGGTGGTATCCATATACCACTCCGAAAAGCTATTAGTCAATGGAACAAAGCTAAACACGCTGATTTAGACGTCTTAGGACACTGGCATACTCGTGAAGCATCAGAGGATTATGTAATCAACGGGTCGCTTATCGGGTACAATGAGTTCGCCGAATCTATTAAAGCTGATTTTAGGAAACCTCAACAAAGTTTCTTTTTAATACACCCTGAATATGGTAAGACAGGGGAGTTTGCTATTTGTTTATAATAATTAGATAAGGAGGAAAAATGCTAACAATAGAATATAGAGTAAACGGTCAGCTAATTGGTTTTACTAATATAAAAAACATAGGACCTATTGAACTAACTCCTGATGAGTTCTTATATGAGTTTAGCCACAAACCTGTTGATATGAGGGGGACTATGTCTGGTACTCTTAGTCACGTAAGAGCTGATGGGTTTGAAGTATTAGTACTAAAGGTGTTAAAAAAGATAACTAAACAATAAGGAGAATATTATGAGCAACATAATAACAGCAGAGAAACAGTATGAAATTGACTACATAGACGCTTCAGGAAGTAGTACATTTAGTCAGTGTCCTGCAAAGTACTTCTTTGAAAGAATACTAGGGTTACAAAACCAAGATAGGAATACAGTAGCACTAGACTATGGAACTGACTTCCATGTAATAGCTCCCTTATGCTATGGAGCTAAGGATAGTACAGAGGAAAACGAGTTGTTTCAGAAAGCTTTTTCATTGTTTGAAAAACTGCGAGAAAAACGAGACTATGAGATTGATAAGAAACACTCTTTAGAACACAGCGAACCCCGAATAAGACAGTTTATCGAACTACACGCTGCAGGCATTTGTCCTTACAAAATAATAACCTTCCCATTCACAGTACCTGATGGTGCTGACGTAATCAGTGATAACGAAGTACCGTTTGCAGTAGACATAGGAGGACAACTAATCTTTTGTGGGCGGATTGACTTCCCCGCCGAGTTACTACAAACCGGCGAGCTATTTGCTGGTGACTACAAAACGGCGTCAGAAATAAGTGGCAGACTTTGGGAGTGCTTCGACCTAAATACCCAAGCTATTGGTTACACATTAGCACTATCGCATATTGCTAATACAAAAGTAACAGGGTTTATGATAGAAGCAATACGTAAGTCAGCCGACAAACGAAAGACTGAGTGTGCATTACACTATCAGTATGTAACACCTTATGAGATTGAGTTCTTTATAGGTTACATGAACGATTTAGCTGATGCAATTTGCCTGTGTAATGAACGAAAGAGTTGGCCTAAGAAACTATCAGGTTGTTCTGTCTATAGTACAACGGGGATACCTTCAGGTAATTGTCCCTATAAGCTATTATGCAAGTCAAAAAACTGGTTAGATACAGCTAGTTATTACAAACAAACTGAGCCATTTCATCCCTTCAAACTAGGAGTACAGAAATGAACTGAGTGCCAAATCAATTACACGCAAGTACGTATGCGAAAGGGAACAAAATGATACCAGAAATATACAAGAAGAAATTTGACTTAAAATGCAGCAGATGCGGCAAAACGGCTGAAGGCAAAATTACCAGTCCGGCTTTCAATACTTGGTACTACGAGTGTGTATGCGGCCAGACTTGGCATCCTGAGCTTCTCGACAAATCCGAGCCAAAGCCGGAGTATGTCTTTGAGGAGCTGACTGAAGATGATTTATGGGACTTGACTATACAGATGTTCAAAGACTATTTATCAATTAAAAAGAGGGGCAACACAGCGGAACTAATATACTTCAAAGAACAATGGCTGGAAAAAAGAGGACTTTGTGTAACTAATAATTGTTTGTTCTGTGAGGATGCAAAAACTACCGGAATTTGTAAACCAAACGAATTGTTTTGTCCTACCTGCCAAATGGCTAAGGTTGACCTAACCGCACATTGCTGCAATAGCAACAAACATCATAAGTATCGTACTGAAGAATTCGTAAAAGAACTTGAACAGCTGAACAAGATAAGACTTGAGAGGAAACAAAGTAAGGCAGAAATCGACCGGCTTGAGAAAACTGTTGAATCGTATGTGTGTGAGATAAGCAAATTAGAACAAGCCAATCTGGAACTACAAAAAGGAGGCTTACCAAATAAATGGGAAAAGGCTGGCTTGTCTTATTGTAAAGAACACAGAACAATACATTGCTCCTGTCAACAGAAAGAAATCGACCGGCTTGAGGCCGAGAATAAAGAGTTAAAGGAGAAACTAAATGGTACAGGCGTATGATTTGAACAAAGAGCTATTATATCCTGATGATGGCAGAGACAAAACTATCGACAGCGTGAATCGTATATTCACCGAACTCAAGGAGATAGAAGTAGAACATTACAGGCTCTTTGACATAATTGTTAAGCTCCAAGCCACCCTCAAGGCCAGAGACAAGCTACTCAAAAAGATAATGGCAAATGTACTTGATGCACACGCAACACATCACGGAGGTACAAGCTGTATGTTGAGCAAAAAATATTTAGAAAAGTATAGGATAGAAGTTGAGCAAGCCCTGGAAGGAGAACAGAATGAAACCTAAAGACATATTAGAAACAAATCGTCCACCTGTTATACTAATATTTGCAGCATCAGGTACTGGCAAAACAGCTTTAGTTACACAAGCTAGTAATGGTTACGTGTTTGACTTCGATAATGGTATGCTAACAGCAGCAAAATTAAAAGATAAGTTCTTTGATGCTAGACAGTCTGTCGAGTTTGACGTCTTTAACGAGTCGAACCCTCGTAACCCTGAGATGTATCATAAGGCTAGGGTAAAGCTTGTAGAAATAGGACAACAAATACGTCTAAAGAAGTGGCCTCACAATGCTATCATCATTGACTCAATAACAGGTTTGGCTGAGGTGATAAAACTAAAAGTAATGAAAGACCAAGCTGGAGATGCACTGGCTGAACCTTCCAGACAGCATTGGGGAGCTATGGTCAATTACATGAGAGCGTTCCTAATAGAAGTACGTTCGTTAGGGGTACTGACATTAATAACAGCACACCTACAAACAATCGAGGATGATAAGGGAGCAGTATTAGGAATATTCCCTTCATCAATAACTAAGAATCATGGTGTCAAAGACTTACCTTGGTGCGTTGATGAGATGTGGTATGCTCAGGTAACTCCAGGGGGTGGGGGTAAGTTTGAGTACTCCGTCTCTGGTGCTCCCGTTAACAAAGTAACTACTTGTTCTCGCAGTAGCCTAGGACGAGTAGTTCATAACGATATAGGTTTGGTTGGTTTGTTAGAAAAAGTTGGTTATAAGTATAAAGCGTGAGACCTTTTATAACCGTAAGTCTCAGGTACTAAAAAGACTAAACATTACAGTTACTGGTGTGCCTGACAGTAACACTATCTATTCTGCAGAATAGGAGATTAGTATGACTGAAGCAATCAAAGTAGACACTAGCAACCCTGATTTGTTCAAACCGCCTGAGTTTCCGGTGCTCCCCCCTGGGATACATCTTTTTGCTGTAGCTAAGATGAGCGACTGGGAGCCTTCTAAAAGCGACCCTCTCAACCTCGTAATGTCCTGTGAGTTTCGTTGCCAGGATGAGGATGAGAACAAGGGCATGGTTGTGTTTGAGCGGTTTGTACTCATTGACGCTAACAAGACTGATGATAAATCAGCAAAAGCAAGGAAGATTAATCAGCAGAGCATGACTACGTTTTGTCTTGCTTGTGGGGTTACGACTAAGGATGAAATACAACAGACTGGTGAACTACCACTTCACAAATGTAAGGACGGATTCTTTAAGGCAGAGACCTCTGTATCAAACAACACCTATAAAGGTGTATCGAGGAAGCAAGCTAATATAAAGAAGTATTTGTTTGAAGAGTAACTGTCCTCCTGGCTAGTCTTATACAAAGTTGTTGGGTATACATAGGGTTCAAGTCCCCGGGCTAGCTTTACGAGCTGTCTCGATTTAGAAGAGATGCGAGCACGCTTACCATATGGGTCTCTCAGAGACAGCTCCGCGTTATTATAAGGTGTTAAGATGAGAAAGATAACGGTAAAGACTCCCAGGAGTTGTCCTTTTACTCCTAATTGGTTTTATTGTAAAGTTTCTAAAGAACAAATACTGTGTGGTAATTGGGCTAATAATTTCCCTAAAAAATGCCCTCTAAAGAAAAATGAAAAGATACAAGTACAAAAAATACAAAAAGTATAAGGATATACTTAAAGACACTACTGCTAAAGCATTAGAACGTAGTAGTGAGAGAGCTAAGGAACAGCTAAAACAATCAGGTCAATTAAGACTAATACGTGATTTAGAAAGGAATGAATATGATATGTAAAAACTGTAAGTACTACAACCCTGATGCTGAGGGGTTACCTGAGCAAACGGGTCAGTGCTTATTGCTACCCCCAGCAGTACTAGCAAATGGCTCATTCTATCCAGTAGTATCAGAGGAATCGTTTTGTTCTAAGTATACTATGAAGAATCATCCTATGGATAATATTGAACCTGGAGCAATTAAAACTATCAGCCCTATAGTTAGGAGAAAGAAATGAACGATGATAGACTAAACAATGCCCGACTAAAAACCTTTGGCGGATATGTGCCTATCTATGATATTGAAGCTGTTGATATTGAGAAGGGTATCTACAAAGGAAAACAATTAGTAGAGCCTGAACAACGTAATGAGATAATGCCAACAGTAGTCTTTCACAGGAACTATTTTCCTGAGACTAACGACTTTGATAAAATCTACACGGAGATTGAGTTAAGTGACGAATGGATTGGTGTTCCTTTGTTCTTAGTACCAAAGGAGAAACTATTATTCGGTTATTTGCCTTCTCCTAAACATGGGATTATGCTGCCAAAACCTAAGATTATTAGAAGGCCTGGACAGATGTAAACATGATTAGTCTACAAGTAACTGTAGCTATTATGATAGTTGTTATGTTATACTTATTATTAACTGATTGGAGGTTTTTTAAGTGATTCAAATAAATGTTTACCTAGTTGATGGACGGATATATGAGTACAAAGTAGCTAATGCAACTAAAGCTAGAGAACACGCCCATCGAATTATTAACTATGGTTGGAGAAACTGGGAAGAAGGATTAGAGTGCTACTACCCGACCTGGCAAGTCTTAAAGGTTACATTTGCTATGGATACGAAGGACGAGATGGCAGGAAAATATTTTGCTAAGCCGAGGATGAACCAGATATGATATTTACTGGAATAATTGGACTAACCTGTTACATAACTGGTTTGTTAGTAGGACATTATCTTTGGAGAGACTGAATGATACCAGACCCTAATACACAAAAGAAACTTAAAATACTAAAACTCAATCCATGTAGTATCGTATGTCGGTCTCAAGCTGAGAAATATCACCCTGAAGGAGTAATGAAAAGGTTTCGTAAAGACTTCGGCGATATTGAGGGATTAGCTAATAGTATTAAAAAGTATGGACAAATCCACCCTATTGTAGTAACAAAAGAAAACAATGACTACATCCTCGTAGCCGGAGAACGGAGACTGCGAGCCTGTATTTTTGGACAGATGACTATTGATGCTGTTCTCAAGGAAGAACTCACAGGTTTCCAGGCTAAGATGCTTGAGCTGGAAGAGAATGCTAAGCGTAAGGATATAGATTGGGAGGAGCAGTGTGAAGCTGTTAGACAAATACATGAGCTGATGATTAGTGAAAAAGGTCATACATACAATGAGAAAGAAGGCTGGAACATTGAAAAGACTGCTAATTATCTGGGCTTATCTGTCGGTACAGTATCACAAGACGTTAACCTTGCTAACAAACTAAAGGAACACCCTGAGTTAAAGAAGAAGGTACGTAAGCTAAACAAAGCATCGGCTCGGAAGCTGGTAAAGCAAGTGTTAGAAGCAAGAATAATAGAAGATAAGCTAAAGAAGGAAGGAAAGACTGTTGACTTCAATCTAACAAACGTAGCTTGCGAAGTGGGTATCAAACAGCTACCTAATAAAAGTGTTCATTGCTTAATAACTGACCCGCCGTTTGCTCTTGATAATATATCTAAAGTCAGTAAAGGAACAACTGATGTGGGTATGCAGTATAATGTAACTAACACTAATGTTGGTGATGAAAAGGTGCTGTTAGAAACCTACATGAAACTAGTCCCTGAGCTACACCGAGTATTAGTTGATGGTGCACACTTTTACATATTTTTAGGTTTTGGTTGGTACTGTAGATTAGTGGGACTCTTAAGGGCGCACGGTCTTGTAGTTGACGACCAGCCTATAATCTGGAACAAATGTAGAACTAGTCTGCCAGCTAGGGGAGCTCATTACATGAGTAGTTATGAAGCTTGTCTTTTTGGACACAAGCCTCCTCAAGATAGAATACTGTTCAAACCTGTAGCTAATGTGTTAGACATACCAGCGATTAACCCAGCTAGTCGAGTACACCCGTTACAGAAACCTTTTGATTTGTTAAAACTATTTATCGAAAATAGCACTAGTCCTGGTGAAACCGTCCTGGATTGTTTCTGTGGGAGTGGAGCTACGTTGTTAGCTGCTCACAAACTGAACAGAAACAGTGTCGGTTTTGAGCTGGATAAAGGTAACTATCTACGAGCAATTGATTGGTTCAGTAAGGAGATTAATGATGAGTGATAATGCTTGTTTAGATTGGTTTAATGAGTTAACTGAAAAGATTGAAAAACTTACCGAAAGGTTAGACCAAGTCGAAGCTGCTTATGAAATTTATAGAAAGCGAACCGAGCAAGCTGCTGAGATACTTAGTGAGATAATAGAAGATGAAAGTAATTGACACCGGCCCTTTTGGGGCTAAAATAATGATAGTCGGCGAGGCTCCTGGGGAGGAGGAAGCTAGACAAGGTGTTCCATTTGTCGGAAGCTCCGGCAAACTCCTTAAGTCTATGCTTAACCATTGTGGTATTAGTTATAACAACTGTTATGTTACTAACATAATGAATGAGCGGCCTCCATCTAACCGCTTTGAGTACTTTTACACTGATAGTAAGAGACAAGAGCCTACTGATAAGCTCCGGATGGGCTGGAGTCAATTACAACAAAAGGTTAAAGACCTCAAACCTAACATTGTAATAGCACTGGGAGCAGAACCCCTACGAGCTCTAACTAATAAGAGAAGTATTTATAGACATCGAGGGATTGTTATGCCAGTGTTGGGGACTAAACTAATAGCAACATATCACCCCTCAAAGATTTTAAGGCAATGGAACTATCACCCAATCGCTGAGCTCGACCTATCAAAAGCAAAGAGACACTCCCAAACATACGGATACAAAGAGCCTCCTACTAACATAATAATAAGACCTGATATTACAACAGTCCTACACTATCTCAACCCTGAGAACTTATCCAAGCGAGTAGCGTTTGATATTGAGACAGTCGGTACTAGTATCAGGTGCATCGCATTTGCTACCGGTAGTATAAGCTGTCCTAGATGTATCTGTATTCCATTCATTAAGTTTCAGAGCCAAGCAGCATTCTCAATAAACAAAGGTGTGTTGAAGATACAAGACAGTAACAGTGAAACCGCTTCATCCTATTGGTCGGCACAAGATGAGCTGTTGGTTATGGATGCTATTAACAAGGTTTTCACTTCTTCATCCATTGAAAAAGTTGGGCAGAACAGTACTAGTTTTGATGCTCCTCTAATAAAGAACAACTGGAAGATGATAATAAACAATCACTATCTGGACACAATGCACGCTCATCATGAGTTATATAGTGAGTTACCAATGAACCTGGATTTTTTGTGTAGTATGTACACTGATTATCCTAACTATTGGTCTGATAAGGTAACTGAGGATGATAACAGTGAGTGGCATTACAACTGTATGGATGCGATTGTTACTTATGTTTGCTCATATCAATTAGAACTAAACCTTAAAGAATCAGGTATGACAGACTATTACTTTAAGCACCGCCATCCCTTAGCACTCTCACTGGCAGATGCTCAATCGGAAGGTTTAGACATAAACGATGAGCGAAGGAAGGAGCTCATCGTTGAGCAGGAGGCTATACTGAAGGACTTAGGTGAGAAGATTAATAATATTGCTAAGGAAGAAATAAACCCTAACAGTTCTGCTCAGATGAAACAGTTGTTATACAACAAGATGGGTTTCCCTAAGGTTATGAAGGATAACAGAGTTACTACTGATGAGAAAGCATTAAGAGCGTTAGAGCGAAAGTATCCTAACGAACCCATCCTTGATAACATCATCATGTATAGAAAGACACAAAAGCTAATTAGTACATACTTAAGAGCTAAAACCGACAAAGATGGTAAGATGAGGACAAGTTGGAATCCCTCTGGTACTGAGTCTGGTAGGATAAGTAGTAGTAAAACTATTTGGAAAACTGGGTTACAGATGCAAAACATTCCTAAAGGTATTAGTAGAGGGGTTACTAATATTAGGGATATATTTATTGCAGGAAGGAGTAAGTGTATATGTCAAAAAGAGTCTATGTAGCAGGAAAATTAAATGGAATGGCAGTTGATTATATTAAAAACTGTCATAGAATGATAGTATGGGCTGAAAAAATAAGATTGTTAGGATACTCCGTTTACATTCCTTGTCTTGATTTTCTACAGGGTTTGATTACTGGAACGCACCAGTACAAAGACTACTTTGACAACTCACAACCTTGGTTAGATGCAGCTGATGCTGTATTTTTAGTTCCAGGCTGGGAGAACAGTGAAGGGACTAAGAAAGAAATAGCTCGAGCTGCTCAGCATAATATACCTGTTTTTGATAGTATGATTAAGCTTGATAAATATCTTAGTGAGGATATAAAATAATGTGTGAGTATTGTAAGGATACTGGTTACATAGACAACGTCTTTATAGTCGGTGACTTATCACAAGCTGAGGCAAGAGCCGTTGGTGAGTGTTTGAAGCGTTGTGGGTATCCTAAACTACATGAGTTGTATCAAAACGAAAACTTTGATATACACAGATGGGCGGCCGCTCCTATTTTTAATTGTAGTGAGGATGAGGTTACCAAATATCAGCGAAGCATCGGTAAGCTATCTAACCACAGTGGTAACTACGGGGCTGGGCCTAGGGTACTGGTTGACAAAGCTTTGAAGGATGGAATAAAAGGTATTGATTATAGATTTGCTAAACACATTTTGGAGAAACGACATGAACAGTTGCCAGGACTCAGAAAATGGTGGGAGTCTGTTGAGAAACAACTACACAAGACGCGGACTCTTACAACGTGTTTTGGTAGGCGTAGGTTGTTTTTTGGTAGGCTTGACGAGAGCACGTTCCGAGACGCCTACAGCTACGAACCCCAGTCAACAGTCGGAGACGTCTGTAACACCATCTTTAGGAAACTCTGGAAAGTGTTTCAAGAATGTAATATGTCAGACTGGCTGCGAAGTGGGAGAGCCGATGGTATATACAGGAATGGCAAACGACTTGGACAGAGCATTTGTGGAAACTTGGAGAAAGATAGAGCCAGAAGCGGTGGAGATATTATTGAGTCCAGACCCTCGAGTAGTTTGTCTCCAAAACCACTTATCCAAGTCCACGATGAAGTTGTAGTAAGAACACCAAACGTACCTGAAATTGTTGACTACACAATCAATGAGTTTAAGAAAGCTGCAAACATTGAGCTATACATTTGTAAAGATGAACCGCTAATAATACCTATTGACCTAAAGGTTGGTAAAGACTGGAAGAATACTAAGGAGATAACATAGTGTACTTCTTTACAGCAGATGAGCATTATTGTCACAGTAAAATAATTGAATATGCTAACAGACCTTTTAAAGATGTTGAGCATATGAATACTATACTAATTGAACAATTTAATCTATTAGTTAGTAAGGATGATGTTACTGTTCATGCTGGGGACTTTTGCTTTGGAAAGAAGGAGGAAGCTACTAATATTATTAAGCAGCTAAATGGTACTCACATATTCTTAAAAGGTAGTCACGATAGATGGTTGCCTAAAAGTGCTAAGTATATTTGGGAGAAGACTCTTGAAGGACAGATAGTTGTAGTATGTCATTATTGTATGAGGACTTGGAAAGCATCTCACTATAATAGTTGGCATTTATATGCTCATAGCCATGGAAGACTTCCATCAGTAGGACGGTCTCTGGATATAGGAGTTGATACTAATAACTTCTTTCCTTATAGTTGGAGTTTTATTAAAGCAAGGATGGAAACCAAAGAAGATAACTTTAACTTAGTGAGAAAATAACTTGGACTGGTTAAAAGACTTAATTAACAGAATCCTATCAGTATTCCCTCGTATTTGGATATGTACTCCTGCTGAGTCAGGTATCATTATTACACTTGGGAAGTATGTCTCCACTAAAAGAGCAGGGTGGTATATCTTTTGGCCACTAATACAGCGACTGATTTGGATGGAAATAAAAACTCAAGTAGTAGACCTAAGGAGTCAGTCGGTTAGGACTAAGTGTGGTAACAGCGTTGTGGTCTCAGGTTCTATTCAGTATTATATAACTGACGTTAAGAAAGCTATTTTAGATGTACAGGATTTAGACAAAAGCTTAACCACACTAGCCTTGGGGATAATACTGGAGTTTGTTAAACAAAGGAGTCTTGAAGAATGTAGGGACGTTGATAGACTTAAAACAGAAATACTAAAAGGAATAAGGGAGGCTGCTAAAGGATGGGGGATTAAGATTGAGAGGATTTTTATTACTGACTTAGACCGAGCAAGAAACATTCGGTTACTTACAAACGGCACACCAACTATTGAGGAGTAACTATGATATCAATCGAAACAGCGTTAGGGTTACTAGCAAATATAATAATCTTTAGTACTCTAGTTACAATCGTAGCAATTCTATTTCTTAAGGACTAAACGTGACTCGCAGACTGAAGGATGGAATCATTACGAATATCTGTAAGTACTGCAGCGAAACTGAAATCCCTTCACTCTATGCTCTATGGAGTGGAATAAGTGTTATTAGTGCTATACTAGGCAGGAAGTGTTGTATTGAGTTTGGATATGAACCTGTGTATCCTAACACTTTTATAGTACTAGTTGCAGAAAGTGGTACATGCAGAAAATCATCAGCTATAAGAGTAGTCAAACGCTTCCTAAAAGAAGTAAATCCTCCCGTTAATCTACTATCTCAGAAAATGACACCTGAAGCGTTGATAGATGCTCTTGCTGGTGGTAAAACTGAGGATGATAAAGTAATAATGACAGCAGAGGGGATAGCTATTGCTGCTGAGTTAACTACGCTGATTGATAGGAACTCAGTCAAAAGCGGATTGGTTAATGTAATGACAGACTTATATGACTGTGATGATTTTGAGTATAGGACTAGAGGGAGGGGGATTGAGTACATACAGAACCCTTGTTTGTCAATACTAGGGGGTACTACTATCTATTGGATTAAGGAAGCTTTAACAGCATCATCTATTACTGGAGGTTTTACAGCAAGGATAATATTTGTTTATCTAGCTCAGAGGGATAAGGATGTTTTCTGGCCTCATATCAGTAAAGAGAACCTTAAGAGAGCTGAGGATATAGTACATGATATGAATGAGGTAGCTAAGATACGAGGACCTTTCTCACTAAATGATGAAGCTATGAAGATGTTCGAAGAGGAGTATAAGTCATTTAACCATAATAGTGAGCTAGTGCACAACCCCCTAACTGCTGGTTACGCCAGCAAAAGACATATCAATCTATTAAAAGTAGCTACAGTAGTATCAGCTAGTAGAACAGATGATAGGGAGATTGATAAGGGGGATATGATTGTAGCTGTTAATGCTTTGAATAGTGCTGAGATTAACTTGCCAAGAGTAATGAGGTCTATCTCTACAACAGAAGTTGGAGACTTATGTCAGTTTGTTATTGATACTGTTAGACAGAAAAAAGTTATTACTAAGGGTGATTTGTTAAAGGCTACGAGACACAAACTAACCGCTGCACAGTTAGATGATATAATGGTAGGGGTTTGTGAGTCAGGGGCGGTTGAAGCTGATGTTCGTGATAGTAGAAAAATTTATGTTTGGAAAGGAGCAGAATGAAACCAATACTTATAACAATTGTATCTACAGGTAAACTTAAAAATCCCAGATGGTCAGTCTTTTCACACTTTTCCGATATTGAAAATGTTGAGCTTGATAACTTCAAAACAAAACAAGAAGCTATTAACTACGCATTTGAAAGAGCTTTGTATCAGTGCCCGATATTTGTAGGCTCCAATCTTGATAAAAGTACCATTATTAAAAAATTGACTGAGGGCAGGAGCTAAGCTCAACACATTCCCTCAGTCAAACGCAACAGCAAGGAAGCAGGATTAATTACTTGCCATTTACAGCTGCGATAATCTTTTTGCCCTCTTCAGGGCTGGATTCTGCAGCTATTTTGTTTATGTTTGCAATAATCTTTCCACTGTCCTTATTCTTCTTGTAAGCCATAGCTCCACCTCCAACTGTTAGTGCTGCTACTATACCTAACACATTGTCAATAACACCACTATAAGGGTTTATAGGAGCTGTTGCCTTATTCACATTTTGGGCGGCCTCAAGTACAGTATCACTAGCTTGTATTGCTTTGTTGATACCATCAATCTTAGACTGAAACTCTCCGAAGGTTGTCTTAGCCTCAACTTGTTTCTTATCAATAGCTTTGTTCAACGATTCTAAATCATTCTCCAAGCTAGTGATTTGTTCTTGTGTTGGTACTAAAGAGGCACACCCACTCAGTAACAACACCATTACTACTAACAATAGTTTCTTCATACCTTACTTCCTTTCATTATACATTTTCATTGATTGAAAAAGTGTTTATTTCTTGTAGAACAATAAGTCTGTCCAATCTTCCTTACCTGATAAGAATGCTTCAAAATCCTTCATAGCTATATACCCAGGTATAAACGTCTTCCATGCATATTTCATCTGAGTCTTAGCAGCCTTATGTCTGTTCTTTTGCCATTCAGTTTTAGCTCCTAACGTAACAGTATAATTATAAAGCCCTAGCATAAACTGAGCAGCTGGTGGCAACCCAGTAGGAGCCGCCCCAAACATATAACTTCTACCATAGTTAAGCGTGTTAAGTATCAAACCGCCCAATGTAGCATATCGCAACCAACCTATCCGCCTTGACCAAGGGAGTTTAATGTTACTATCCCAAGATGGACTACCTGTAGCAAACCTATGTATAGCCTCACGATGAAACTTAAAGAAGTAGTTCATTGGCCAACTTGTTAGTCTTGTAAAGGGTATAAGACTTTTGTTTCTGAATAACCAAGGCATCCCTAATACTGTATAGTTATATTGTGTAGCAGATGCTCCAAACTCCATCTCTTTAATAAGCTTAGCTTTCTCACTGGGATACAAGAACTCCTTAGGTTCATTATAGTTCCTCATTGGGTCAGCAAAACCTACACCTTTGTACTTAGGATTTTCAATAAGCTCCAGCGTATCCCAATAAGCAACCTCCATAGATTGTCTGGCGTTTGATACTGCAGACCACCTATAACCCTTATGCCATAGATTCTCAACCTTATTAGCCATTCCCTTAGGCAACTCTTCAAGCCCTGTGTAGCTCCTTAAGAACAAGCTTTTGTTTAACCGTTCTTTCAGTTGCTCGCTGGGAGGAAGAAACGCTCTTATGTTGGCTTTAGTAGTATAAATCCCCAGGTTTTGTGTTAGCTGAAACTTATTCCTCAGTATCAGCTTAGGCCTAGGACCTAACACTCCAGCCATCTGCAATCGTCCCATACTTCTGAAAAAGTTAGTAACAGGCTTCTGACTAAGAATCCTACCAAATGGCCTAAGTACCTTATTCATAGCATCACTGATACCAGTTTTAGTTATTAGATTATTAAGGAACTCATCGGATTGTGTTTCTTGTCCTATTACTAATTGATTTACATAGTCATCAAGCCACTGTCTCGTTGAGGCTGGTAAGACTGATGTCCTTAACTGTCTCATTTGCTGCGGTGTCAAGCCTTCATATTGAGGTAGGTCTTTGTTCAATTCAGCTAATTGGGTCTTAAAAAACTTTATTGGCTTATTCAGATGGATTTCTTTTAGAGCAGTATGAACCATTGCTTTGGATGCTTGAATTGGGTCTTTAGTAAAAATACCAAACAAGTCATCCTCAATCGTTCTCTGAAGCTCCATTGGGTTATATATCCTACCAGCTACAACTTTCTTTGACCAGTACTTAGACCCTTCAGGAAACGGGTATCTGTTGTTAAGAACTTCTCTCGCTGCATCACTGACAACATGACGCATATAAGCTTCACGTCCTACAATGGGCTCTAAGTCTAACGCAGCCCTTGCTTCGTTCTGTCGCTCTAACATTGTTCGAGTTAGGTTTCTAAACCAATTAAAGATTTCTTTCTTCTTAGGGTCTAAGTCCTCTGGAGCTTCCTCATATGTATCTAGTAGTTCACCGAGTTCCTCCTTAGCTTTTGTCGGTATGTTTTTTACCCTAGCACGAGCTTTCTCTCTAGCAGTAGTTCCCCAAACTTTATCAATCTGATGTCCCATTTTGTCTAACTCATGAGCAGCACTTCGTAGCTCTAAGTCAAACTCTCCCTTAGCTTTTTCGATTGGCTCAATAAGGCTTTTAACGCCAAGTTTATGGGCATAATAACTAGGGTCAGTAAAATGGGTAATAATAGTTGGTTCACCATACTTCCTAGCCATTCTTTTAAGGACTTCAGGCCTATCCTCCTTTGTCTTAATAGCCTCTATAAAAGCATCAGCTTCACCCTTACTCATGTCTTTAGCAGAGCTTTTACCTGTTACTTGTCTAGCCATTTCTCTGTATTCAATAGTAGGGCCTTCGTCTGTTACTAATCCTTTTAGTCTGCCTAGTTTGTGTATCGTTAGTTTTTGATAGTTTGTAGCTTTTTCTCCTGCTGGAACAGGTTTAGGTGGTGATACACCTTTGCTGATATAAGACGCTTCATCTGGTGAGAGTCGAGCTATTTCACTAACTGTATAACCCTTATCTTTAAGAACCTCACGAGTTTCTTTAGTTATAGGTTTCTCACCTGATTTGAGTTTGTATAAGTCTCTTTCAAGGAGGTCTTTTGGTTTTGTATCAACTGGTTGGGTTGGAGCTTTAGTCTTGGGTTCAAGTGGCTGGAACTCTTTAGCAGCTAATTGTCTATGAAATTCTTGTCCAGCCGAAGGAAACTCCGTTACTCCACCACGATTGTTATAACCACCCAAAACTTCAGCTAACCCGTCAGCTTGTTTTGATAATACCCTCCACTCTGTATCATTTGTAAATTCAGTTGGCTTGCCTTCGTCTTGATAGCGTGATTCTATTTGCCTCATTTGTTGCTTTACTTGGTTGAAAAACTGAAACGATACATTATGTATTTCCGCATATTCTTCAATAGGCATTTCAGCCAGTTCAGCATGAGTTTTGCCTTTTGCCATTCTGTTTGCTATCGGTTTCGCTTCTACCACCCCTTCCCCCTCTGCCTCAACAGGCTGGGTTGGAGCTTCTTGATTATAAGCTTTATTAGCAAGCTTCATGTCTTCGATATATTGCTCTGAATCAGCAATCTGAGCATTTAGATTATCAAAAGCCTCAGTCCATGTGGTTATTCTAGTATCACCTATTCCCCAAACTTTTCGTATATAGTCTATATCTGCATCAGGATTCTCTTTTGATTCTTTTTCAATTTCAATGAGTTTCTTCTTTGCCCAGTTTAATCCTAAATGTCTTTCCTCAACATTCTTTATCTTCCTCTTAAGATTTGCATTAGTAGCAGGAACGCCTTGTGAGCCCTCGACAAGAAAACCGTTTGGCATTATGTTTCTTCTTTTAACTGCTGATGACAAATCAAATCTATCAGTATCAACAGGTCGGGATGGAGCTTTAGTCTTGGGTTCAGGAGATATAATTATGTCATTTTCATAAGGACTAACCATCACATTTAATCCTTGTTCTTCCGCTATCTGCTGAACACGAGCAGCCGGAATACCAAACTGTTTAGAGAGGTTACTCACTTTATCATAACCAAGACTCCAATCAGTTTCCTTTAGATAATTGGCCAAAGATGCTTCTTTTGTAGTTACTACTACTGGCTGGGTTTTTCCAGTTATCTGTTTAGGTGGCTGTTTAGCTTTTATTATATCCTCAACAGGTTTAGTTCGTCTTAGTAATGCATCACGAGCTTTCTTTACTTTATTAAACTCTCTACTCAATTTAACCCGCTCATTAGCTGATACCTTCACATTCCCAAGAACTTTATCTTGATGAAATTGTCGAGCTTGTTTTCTAAAAGCATCTTGAATTTGATTATAAGAAGCTCCTTTTTTCAGCCCTAAAGTCTTAAGAGCTTTAGACTGTTCAGATGGCATAAGAGTATCCCAACCACCCTTAAATGCTGCAGCTGCTCCTAATGACAAGAAGTGTAGCCCTGCAAACATAGCACCTGTTTTCATAGGAGCAACTGCTCCCTCATACTTATCACTACCAGACAATAATAGTGATAACTGTCTCGGTGCTTCAACAAGCGTTCCTAACTTACCAGACTCAATAATTCTCGATAACTGAGCAGCAGACGTTCGATACTTAGGAGCTCCCCCTAAAATTCCTAAGAGCGCTCCTATCTTATGAACAGAGTAGGCTGCCCCAAAGAACTTTAATACCTCACCAATTTGTTTCTCTTTAGGTGTAGCATCAAACTCAGTCATTTTATCTATAGCATCTTCAGCAGTGACATCACCTGATGTGTACTTAGCAAAAACATCAGGGAGATATAAACCTCTACCAGAAACATAAGCTGATAGTTGTCGTCCAGTAAGTTTACCTAACGTTCTAAGAGGTTGTTCTTCTCTATATTGTTTACCATAAATCGGCGGTTCAAAGTAACCAGTCTTTTCCCTAACAGTTTGTTTTACTCTGTCTAATATAGAAGGCTCTTTACCGGCTACAAGCTTAGGAGGTTCTCCCCAAGTACCTGTTGCACCGGCTCCTCTAAACAAACCTCCTTCATCTGGAGGAGCCTCAGTAGCTTCTACCTCATCTAACATACTTTGGAGTATATTATTTACTGATTTGTTTGGCATTTTCAATTCTCTTAATTATATCTTTAGGCTCAACTCCTGCATCGAGTAATCGTCTAGCTAAACCTTTTCCTTCCACATCTAATGTCGGCCAGAGAGTTTCAAGCCCACTTGGAATATCTTCTACTATAGTATAGTTTTCAGTAAGTCGCCCGAGAATAGGTATGTTTTGAGACCTATCTTTTCTAACTGGTTTATACCTAATACCCTCTGGAGTTTCTTGAGTGAAGTACATTGCCCATAGAGTAGCTGCATCTAAACTATCTACTCCTTTTTCAAAAATTCCTTCAGGCCCACCAGCAGTGGCAATACCAGTAGTATGTAGTGTACGACTCATGTCTTTAGGAGGAAGTGGATACTTAGTTGTAAGCTCAAGAATATTACCTTCACTAGCAAGCTCAAAAATCTTTGGAATATCTTCACTATCAATCTTACCCTCTTCATACCTATCAAGATATTGACCCACTAGTTTTTGATGTTCAGTAGGCAAGCTTTTGAAGTCATCGAACATATCATCAGTGATTGTTATTCCAAGCACTTTTTCTATATCACCTTTTAAGTCTCCAGTAATAGTTTTGGGATATTGACCTGCGAACTGAAGCTTATGACTAATACTAACTCTTTCCTCAGGCTTACTTTGAGGTTGCATTCTCTCTAAGATTGCAGTAATCGTCTCAGGCTCAAAACCTTTTAGCTTTAATGCTTGTCTAGCACTACCGTAACGCTGATAAAATTCATCTTTAGTTTCCGACTCTCCTGGAGGTAGGTTTTCATAAGTCATTTCTGCATCTTTATTAATCAGGTTAATTGCATCATCAGCTAATGCTTGTTGGTGTCTTTCTAACTCCAGCTTTACTCGAGCCTCATCCCGCATAGCCTGTCCCTGTCTATAAGCATTAAGAGACTCCTGCTGTGTCCTCAACAACTCAGCTCGTTGCTCAGCTAACTTAGTTTGATTAACAAGATAGTCTCCATACATCTTATCTCTTTTACGCTGTCTATCTAAATCTTCCTGAGCTAAGCGTTGTTTGTTAATACCACCAAATATCCCTACCATTTCGTTAACTGAAGGATATTGTTTTCCTGTTATACTAGTTGTAGCCATTAAAACAACCCTCCAATCATACTACCCAGTGTTCCGCCAGCTAAAGCATCTGACATACCAAACGCTCCACCAAGAGCAGGCCCAACTCCAGGAATAAAACTAGCAGCCATGCCAGCCAGTCCGCCGAGTAACGGAGCTTTACTATCCTTAGCTAACGGTTGTATCTGTCCTGCAGCTTGGGCAGTAAGCGGCCCTGTTACTGCCCCTATCATGCCTGGCATCTGTGCCCGAGCTCCTTGCAGAGCACTGAACAAAGTAGGTGTTACAGTAGTACTCATAAACCGATTAGCCTCAGACACAACCCCCCTTCCTCTATCTGCACTGTAGAACCCTCCAGGTATCCCTGCAAACTCATCCCGAACACCAGGAGCTTGATACTTCCACCAAGCTTCCATCGCGGGTTTAGCAAAGGTTTGCTCCCACTCTTTAGTCACAGACCCTAAGTCTAACGACCTCATAAGAGCATCATGAACAGCTCCACCTTGTCCTAACAACTGCTGTAGGGTTGTACCTGCTAGCCCGCTTCTATAAGCTTGTAGTGCTATCTCACGTCTAACATTTTCTGTTTTACCCATTTTAGTCTACCTCTTCTACACCTTCAGGTATAAATCTAATAAACATATCGTTCTTAATTTGTAGGTCTTTAGCTGTATTAGTAAACCTAAATCTAATAACCCTTGACACTACATCTAAGTGACATAAATAAGTTTTCCACTCATCATTCTCCAGATATATAAGCGCCTCGTCTACTGCCGACCAATTTGTTCCGTTATCAATACTATACTCAACAGTCACCGATGAGTTAGCAAGACTACTTTTAGCGGTAAAAATAAACTCCTGGAAGCGTGCATACTCTAACTCATCGTTTATACTTATATCTTCCGTTTGATACTCACAACTTATATCAGTATCACTCGCTCCCTCAGTGAACCCCCCGACTGTTAACGGATTGTATAGTCGGTATACTTTGGCCCGAGCTACAAAGATACCTAACAAATCAGCTTTTTCAAAATAGTCCTCAGGGTCACGAGTAGATACAAAACTCTGTACCTCCTCAGCTATCTCAACATACTCCCAAGAGGGCTCAGCTCCTGATAAATTTAACACGTATGCTTTATACTTAGTCTCCGAAGCATCCCTCACCCCTACATAAACCCTCCTAGCTTCCTGGTCATAAAACAGTAGTAAATCATAAGCTGCTTCCCCTGTCAATAGGTCACATAAATCATCTGCAATCTGTCCACCTATATCTTGAAACCCTGCATCTGGTTTATACAAGTATACGTTCCTATCCGAACCTACAAATACAATGGAGTTTCCAACCTGACAAGCTGCATCTATCCCTAACAATCCAATATCAGGTAGTAACAATCTAAATGTAAACTTTGTAGCAGCTCCATAATAGTTCCCAATCATAGTAGTCTTATCAAAGAACAATACTAACTCATCACCGACCTTAAAAACTTTTAACAGTCTACCAACAGCATCTGATAGATAGTAGCTACCAGAGGATACTGATGTATGGTCATCTAAATCACCAGCTCCAGAGTGTTCAATAGACTGCCTAAACTTAGTAGCTGTAGTATAGTTACACAACATAAAATAGTTGTAGAACTCAACTAACTCAACACAATTCTGAAAGCCTGAGAATGTATGTACTAATGTAGCAAACCTCTCAGCTGCTTCAGAGTATGCTAATAAGTCGTCTACGTTATTAGTTAGCACGATAGCTCTACCGTTAACATTTGCTCCAGTAAACATAGCTGTATCCACAGCAGGAGCTACTCTGATACGATGATGATATTCTGAGGAAGCTGTTAGTGGAACATTTGCACTAATATTATCAATTCTCAATATATCACCAACAGTCCAACTAGTCCCAGTATTGTTCCAAAGAGCTATTGATACTGCTGCGTTCATAGACGATAGGTCAACTGCCGTACTGAAGAATGTCCATCTATCAGCAAACATATTAATAGCTGGTAGATTAACCTCAACGTAGTCACCGCTTTTAGCTCCATCAGCCGATTCAGATATTACTAACGTCAGACTACCATTAACACTGACTCCTTCATTATAAACCCATCCACTTATGTGAGTATAACCAGTTAGGTCTAACGCACTAAAGTTATTATAACAAAGCTTACTACCATCAGCAGTTACTGTACCACTAGCGTCTATCTGAACACAAGCTGCTCCCTCCATTCTTGTTGTACCGTGACTCATTGATAAGTTTCCAACCGCCCCTGTATCTGTCCACCCTGAGTCACAACTATCAACTGTCAGACCTGGAGTAACCGATGCAAAGTTACCTGCTGACCTATCGTACTTAAAAATCTCACTTGAGGTTGCAACCATCAAGTCTAATGAGCCATCACCGGTTGCAAACTCAAATACTTTATTGATAACAGTAGCTTCAGCCTGCTTTAATATATAGCGAGAATTATTTGCTGTTGGATAAGCATCAAAGCCACTATACTTCCTCAAATCCCCACCTACAATATGAAAGTTCTTCATATGAGGAGTATAGTCACCATTGAAATCAACAGGGTTATCTCGCTTATTGACTCCGTACTTAGCTACTCGTATTCTTTTAGTTTGTAAATCAGGCATACTAACACCTTGCTATAATATACATCACTAAGACACCAATCGCCGTTAAAAGACTAATAGCTACTGATACTGTTACATACCAGTGGTGTGCTAAATGATTACTCATTATCTTTTTGAGCCAACAGATATCACTTTGCATTTTTATTTGACTCATCCTTACATCAGTAACCATATCCTCTACTGTTACTTTTTTAGTGCCATTTTCTGATGTTGCCATAATCATCATGTCCTGAAATTAAGTTTCTAACAGATACCCCAGTCTCATGCTCTTGGTCTTGCATTTGCATTTCCTCAGCGATATCAGCTTTATCAATACTAATCGCTGCTGCGAGAAAACCGCCAGGCTCCCCTCTCGTATCAAAATAAGGGCCTAAAGCTTTCTTTCTCCACATTTCAGCACTTTCCCATTGCTTTAGTTTTGCAAACATCTCGGCGGTTACATACTTAACTAAAAATTTATCTAACAAAGCAATAGGGCACTCGGTATTATCTGTACTAAATGTTTGTGTTCTTGTTACTCGTAACCTCAACTCAAGATTAGACTCGGCAGGTCTATCTAAGTATATCGTAGTCCCCTTACGGAGACCATACTGAGGCCACCCTTTCTGATTATCCTCAGCATTAACAATAAAAGTGTCCCACCAAGTCTGGTTCTTCATAACTAGTTTTTCGTTACTATCTCCTGACGCTTGTACTATTCTCGCTGTTACAACTGTTACAATATTAGTAATTGCCGATATATCAACATCAGTATTATCCTCAGTTATTGTTATATCAGCAGGCATACTAACAGCATCCTGAAAAGGGTGGATATCAAGAGCTATTGCCAACCCTTCATCACATAGTTTGTTCTCTAATTGGTCATTACTCCTACCAACATTAAGCTCAACCAGCGATTTAATTTTGTGTCTTGTCATTGCCATTAGACTATTGCCTCATAAACTCTAACCTTATTAATCTGTCCTCTTAGCTTATAACCTGCTGTACTGTTCTCAACATAAGCCTGGAACTCCCACTCACCATCCTCATCTATATCATTAGCAGCTGTTGTATAAACAACATAGTATGTGTCAGAGGATGCTCCTGTAAAGCTTCCCGTCGCTCCACTGGGTTTCTTGTAGTGGATGTTTGTTACATTAGCATCAGAGAGGTCAACTCCTGTATTGAGCTTAAGCTGTAACCCTTCATCTTTTTCTGCAAACATTATAATACCTCTTACACAGAGATTTCACTATCCAACTCTATTGTAGTAGCTGACAGCATACTATCATCATTATGAGCTGTACAAATGTTACTATCAATATTTAGTATGGTTGTAATAATACTATCTATTTCTAAAAACGCCTTTTCACCAACAGGAGGTGAAGGACTAATACTTGGACTTATACTAGGACTAATAGAAGCACTTGGGCTTATACTAGCAGAAGGCGAAATACTAGGACTAATACTGGGTGATATACTAGCTGATGGTGAGACAGAAGGACTAACGCTAGCTGATGGTGATAGTGATGGACTTGGTGACGGACTGATACTAGGACTAACGCTTGCACTGGGGCTAACGCTAGGGCTGATAGATGCACTTGGAGATATACTAGCACTAGGTGATAACGAGGGGCTAATGCTAGGACTAATACTTGGTGACCCTGCAAAACTAGGTGATATAGATGCAGAGGGGCTAACACTGGCTGATGGCGACACACTAGCAGACGGAGACACAGAGGGACTAATGGAAGCACTAGGGCTAATACTAGGGGACAGTGATGCACTGGGAGAAACGCTAGGTGAGATAGAAGCTGATGGTGATAAGCTAGCACTCGGAGAGACTGATGGCGATACCGATGCGCTAGGTGAAACACTAGGGGACAAACTAGCACTAGGGCTAATGGATGGAGATATACTAGCACTTGGGCTAATGCTAGGACTTATTGACGGAGACCCAGGTTCTGAAGGGCTGATAGATGCTGAGGGACTAACAGATGCTGAGGGACTGATGCTCGGAGACACACTCGCTGATGGTGATACACTAGGACTGATACTGGCACTAGGCGAGACAGATGCTGAAGGTGACACAGAAGGACTGATGCTAGCTGAGGGGCTGATACTAGGACTTATAGAAGCACTAGAGCTAACGGAAGGACTCACGGATGCACTAGGTGACACCGAAGGAGACAATGAAGCACTCGGACTGACAGATGCTGAAGCACTCACACTGGGTGAAACTGAAGCACTAGGTGATACACTGGGTGAGATACTAGCACTAGAAGATACCGATGCTGATGGACTGACAGAAGGACTAATACTTGCAGACGGAGATATACTAGGACTGATAGAAGGACTCTCCGCAGCTGCTCCAATATTGTAAATAATTATCTCAGGTAAAAACAGGAAGGGTTCAGCGTAAAGGATTGATATTTCAGCAGGAGTAAGTGCCCTATTCCAAATCATTACATGACTAATTTGTCCATCATAGGTATTTCCAATACCAAATTCATCAGCAGAATCGTCTATTGAGCCTGTGTCTGTGTCACTGCCATTCAAAACACCATCGAGATAAACACGCAGCTCTCCACTTTTATAAGTGCCGGCTAACTGCTGCCATTTGCCTGCTGTCATAGGTGATGTGCCGGTAACTTGCTTGAAAGCAGCCCCTGAATAAATGGCAAATTCAGGATTTGAGCTGCCGGTACGACAAGTCGCAAGCCAATAAGCATTTGATTTTCTTACTGCCCAGTGATTTGCCAGCTCAATGACATCTGGCTTTATCCAAGATATGACGGTAATCTCACTAGTTGGAGACAGTGAATGACTGTCGGGGGCGGATATATTTGGGTAAGCAGTTACACAATCTATAGCGTTTCCAAACTTTCCATGTGTCCAAGATGTATCAGGGTCGTCTTGTGTAGTTGCTGTGTTTTTGTTACCACTTAAGTCCCAATAAGTATTTCCACTACCCTCGTTAAACAACCAGCAACCAACTAATCCCTTAGTAATTGGATTAGACCAATCAATTTGCCTACCTAAAGGTGGCTTCATTTGAGGAATTACTTTTATAATACCACTACCTGTAGCTGGTATAGAAGGACTAATGCTAGCACTAGGAGAAACACTGGCTGAAGGACTAACTGATGGACTAACAGAAGCACTAGGACTCACTGATGGAGATAAGCTAGCACTGGGACTAACCGAGGCACTTGGTGAAATACTAGGTGAGACACTTGCACTAGGTGATATAGATGGACTGATACTAGCAGATGGACTAACTGAAGAGCTTATGCTAGCCGATGGCGACATACTAGGGGATATAGAAGCACTGGGGCTAACACTAGCACTAGGACTAACCGATGGTGATATACTAGCACTTGGTGACACACTCGGTGAAAGACTAGCGGAAGGACTTACACTAGCGGAAGGACTAACGCTAGGAGATACTGAAGCGCTAGGACTGATACTAGCACTTGGTGACACTGAAGGACTGATAGATGCGCTAGGAGACACTGAAGGACTTATACTAGCTGAAGGAGATATACTTGGACTAATACTAGCAGAAGGTGATACACTAGGGCTTATGGATGCTGATGGACTTATTGAGGGACTTATAGAAGGTGATATTGATGGAGACTCGGAGGAAATCTCCCAAGCTCCCATAACCCAATTATAGTCGTCCGCTGAACCTCCACTTACATAAGTATGAGACTCAGTACCAGTCCCCGATTGTATTGAGTAAGCTGCTCCTGATTGACGAGACCCTTCATCCTGACTAGCTCCATCCAGAAGGGTAGTACCACCAGTTATAGATGAAAACTGGTCTTTCTCACCGTGTACCATACAGGATACACAAACAGAACCATCAGGTACTGATGCTACACTAGCTGGTACGTCAGCAGCGTTACCGTTAGAAGCTCCATTGGAATCAAATAATACAACAGTATCAGTAGAACTTTCAAAGAAACTAATACTATACCTTATCTCATCAGTTCCAGAATTAGGAATAGATATATTCCCACCACCTGTTGTAGGATTAAGATAATACCATATTTGAGTAGAGCCCTCAGTGGAAGATTGAGTACTTCCAGCCTGAGTCATGTTATTACCTTTGAATGTAGGAGTACCACTAGACCCAACGCTGCCATCAGAGGAAATAGTCAAAACACAAAGCTTATCATTTGATTCTGGCAATACGGCAGCATTTATTGGATTATCGCTACTTATGCCATGATAAGAATTAGATGTATTTAATGTTAATGCCACTAAATAATTTCCCTTATAGCATTTTCAATAGCTTTACCACAAAAGTACTCTTTGCAAACTATAGGCTTACAATCATTAATCTTACAAAAAGACTTACCATCTTTCCAACCAAGATGCTTACAAGTTATAGGAATCTTTATACCCATCTCGCCTTCTTTATTCTTCATAACAGTCAATCCATGATACTCAGCAAGACGTTTTATTTCCTTAGTGTCATTGTCATAACTACGATTAGTCATCCAAAAACTGTAGCTATCACAACACTGACCACAGTTATTACAAATTGGTTCTATATTGTTAACCATTAGCTTATAGCATCAACAAAACTATAATCAACCCTTACTGCAAACTCACTATCAGTATCATCATTAAAGAACAATACTTTAGCCTCATCACAGCTCATTGGTAACTCAATATTCCACTCATCAACTACATCATACAAATAATCACTAGTATCATAATCCCCAACTAAATCATCCATTGATACAACGTAGTCATTAGATACAAAGTCTTTAATAGTAACAACAGTACTATTAGTAATATCTCCCTCATCACATAAAAAGACTCTATCACCAATACCTTCAAAATTAGCTGTTGCAGCTACCTCAATCCTTTCAGGATTAGCTTGACTAGTGCCTGAAGCTGCTGCTAATATCTGCCCATTAGCTGTAGTCGTTGTAGCTAACAACCTCATCCACTCAACCCAATGCTCATCAGTTGTTCCTACTCGTACTAATACAGAAAAACCAGGTGTTCCAGTATTAGCATTAGTATCACTATGAGCCATTGTGATATGTAGCATAGCCTTAATACTATCATCATACCCCTCACCGCTGTCTAATATATTAGACTCAACACCTACAGTCTCATCAAGAGTAGTCCAGTCCAACAACTGTCCTTGTGATTTAGTAGCTGCCATATTTACACCTCTCTAGCATCTAAATTAGCATTAGCCTGCTGCTCAAGGTTATCTATAAATGTAGCTTCAGCAGTACGCTTTGATAACTCTGTTTGCCACTTACTCCAAACATCATCAAGCAAAGCGCTCCTTAAAGCAAGTGAGCCAATGTCTCTGTTATTATAATGATAACTCCAAACATTTTGAGTCACATCATCTGTCCTTGTAAAAGTTATATCCGCCCTAGGATTGTTAACATTAGTAATTTGTGTATCCCAGCTTATAGCCATTACTTATAATACCTCCACTTAATTATTTTCATTTTTACCCAATGTTTTAGTACCACCAACCAAGATGGTTTGTACTCATAATACCTGTTCACGTAAAAAGTCCTCAAATCTGTCCTTAGTTATCCCCCATCCTGGTACTCTATCTGACTCCTTCCACTCCTTAGGCGGAGTTCTAAAGTCTTTTTGTTTCATTTTATGACTAGTCCAACTAGTCTTACACCTAATATCAATACTAGGTACTGGTGACATATAGTGCTCAACCTTACCTATCCTCTGTTCTTTCGGGAGTCCTTTAGGCGGTGAGTAACCGTATTTTGAGTGCCATCCGTTTTTATCAATAAACTCCATACATTTTGTATAATGCCTCAGTAACAAATCTTTATGAGCACACATAAAAGAAGGACAATCCGACAGATACGTCACTGCTTTGCCATTTTTCTCCTCAACACACCACCTATTATGGTCATAGTAAAATGTATTCTCATCAGGTGGGATTACATCAAAGTGTTCTGGACTATACAATACATCATGCTCACATAAAAATATAATATCATCGTCAGACTCTTGTAGTCCCTTAACTACTTGTTGATACAAACTTAAGACCGACCGATTTAGGGGAAGAACAAAGTTCTTGCCAAAGTTTATAGGATATTGTGATACCGATACTATGCCCCAACCTTTACAGATTTTACTAATCCTTCCTCTACACACTTGTAGTATCCGCTCTGAACAACTGTTATCTGTGTAATAAACTATTCCTCTTGTTAGTTCTCTATTAGGATTCGGAATTAGTCCAACAGCTTCTGTTAATCCAAAGGGCAACTTTTCAACTTTTTCATCGGATGAAAATGTGTTTTCCCATCCAGGCGGTTTGAACTTATCAATTAACCACTGTAATTTACAAGTCTGCTTAGGCCACTTATTATTCTTCCAAATATCATTAGAGTATCTCCTCGCATGATTAACCTGCTTAGATGATAATGGGTAGGGAAACTTAAACCCTTTCTGTGTCCTAAACATATGAGCAAACCAGGTACGTCTGTTCACTACATGACGACCGCCTGATAACCAGCTCTTGCAAGCAATCTCAGTACCCATCTGTCCCCAGCTACCATGCTTTTCATCAAGTCCTTCTAACTCCCAATACCTTTCACGGTGCATCATCCAGCAAGCTCCGATACTAGACATAACATCTTGTATCCGTCCCTTGAACTCAGGACGCTTACTGTATGCCCGCCAGTACTGAAACTTCATATTCTCATCAAACCGCCATGCTTCAGTCAGTCTGTTCCTTCTCGGTTTCCACTTAATACTCATAGTGAACCCCTCAGACTTCTTACACATATTACATACTTTAGGCTCAGCTCCTTGATAAGTCTCATTCTTACAACTGTTACAAACCCAGTTAAACCCATGTAAGTTATACATCTTAGGAATAACAGTCCAGTCGTACTCACAATCCTCCATGAGCTTAACATCAAACCCCTTATCAAAAGCACAATGAGCATCAGCCTTCATAATGAACTTACTGTCAGACAGCTTAGCTGCTTGATTAGTCGCAGCACGCTGACCGATAGCTTTAGGATAATAAACTAACGTAACGTCAGGATGGTCTTTTACTCCTGGGTCTGGCCAGTTGCCATCACAGATAGCTATAACCTCAGTCTTTCCTCTACGTCTTTCTAGTATGTTATCAATAGTTTGACTAAGGAATATCTCATTACGAGCAGGTATTAGTATGGATAAGTCATAAGTCACTACGGTTTCTCCATCATCCAAGATGATACTATTTTGCTTCTATGTAAATTCCTTCCACTCTTGTCAGCATGAGGGTCAGTATACTTAACTATCAAACCGTGATGCTTAGCAAAAACATCAACAGCTTGTCTCACTGGCCTGATACCATAATCATGGCCTGATACAATACCGCCACTCCTAACCTTAGGATACCAGGCTTGTAAGTCTTGAGTGATAAAATCATAACTGTGATTGCCATCTATGTAAACAAAATCAAGAGACTCATCCTCAACAGAAGGAGCTGCTTTTACACTAGTAGTCATTAACCACCGTACATTATACCCTGACACTAATTTTAAGGCGTGTCGTCTCATTCTATTCATCTCAGGTAAATGCCACTTCCAACGATTATGTCTCTTAAACTTTCTGTACTCGTAAACCATATAAGGGTCAACGAGAATCAACTCAAGGTTGGGAATACTTTTAAGTATGCTAAGGGCATTCTTACCAGCCATTACTCCAACCTCACAACCCTTAGTAAAACCTCGTTCAGCAAAGATTTTATACATTCCGTTCCTGTTTATTCCCACGAGGGTACGGGAGCGAACTTTTTTATTAGCCATCCTATATCAGTCTCCTGTTGCCAATGCTTAATAGCATATAAGGCACTCTTTCGTCTATTAGCTCTTTTCTTAGTAGCATACGCTCTGGGTTTTCGCCAGTGAGCATACCAACAATTCCTATCAAGTGTATACCTACCTCCATTAGTCCACGTTTTTAAGCAAATCTCTTGAGCTTCTCGCCCGCCCATTCCATAGTTAACATCATCTTCCATCCCTATATGCTTAAACCAATCTAAGTGTGTAAACCAGCAGGAGCCTTGTGAGGTCATTAGGTCACACAACTGTTGTCCCTCTACGCGACTAGCGAACTCCGGCCAGTCCTGTCCTTTCATATCACTTTTACGAATAAACTGAAACTCACGTCTCCGCCCTTTTCGCCTCCAGTTGTCGATATCAAGTTGGTACAATATAGGGACTAACATCCAATTAGGCTCACAGTCACGCTTAAGTATAACATCAAAACCCTTCTTAAAGACACAGTGAGCATCACACTTCATTAAATATTTGCCACGAGCTAGTTTAGCTCCCCAATTAATAGCTGTCCTCATCCCTATATCTCTACTAGCATGAGCTACTACACAATTAGTAATAGGTTCATCTGGCCAGTAGTTGTCAAGAACAGCTATTATCTCAATCTCCTCCTTAGCAGTCTTGTACAAAGAGTTAATTGTTTTTTGTAGAAACGGCTCATTGTAAGATGGTATTACTATTGATACTAAGTCACTCATTACGATGCTATTGAGATAGTATACTCAACCTCCAAATATTCTCCATCTGCTAATGATATAGTTGTAATGTTATCTCTCAAAATACAGTAACCAAAATAGTTAGGATACGATTGACTACCTACATTTCCATTAACATATATCCCAACCTCTTTAACATCAATGCTACCTCCAGAGATATTCTTAAAAATACCTAAAATCTTAAAAGATGCTGTATCTGTACCCGTATCAACTGTAAGACCGTGTACTGCATTTCCCAAGTATAAGATTGTACTAGTCTTTTCACCTGACCTAATTTGTGTACCTAAACCCGAATCGTTAGGAACTACCGTTCCAGTACCACTACCAATAACAATTCCTCTTCTATCTCGAAGAACGTCAATTTGATTTTCACTCCAATAAGCATAAAAGTGTCCATAACCTCCAGGTTGTTGTAGCAAAAAAGTGGCTTGAGATATTCCCTCAGTATGTGAATTACCCCCAGTATCATCAAGAGTATCATCTGCATTACACCACTGTCTAGCCATTAATCCACAAAAGGCTATTAAAAAGCTTTTAGACTTTTGATTTATAACAGTAACCCCTTGCTTTTTTATATTTAAGTGTGCTCTCATAATTTAGTCCTTAACAAAAACACTTTATTCTAATAGTCACTGTTAAAACTTCAGTATCTAAAACTGTTAGTGGAGACCCCAACACTTCTCTTAATAACAAAAAGTATCTAAAAGATGACGAATCCCAATCCATTCTAGTTACTAGTCCGACCTCTTTAACAACTATACTACCTCCTGAATTATTAGATAGCGTTCTAGTTATTCCTGCATAAGAATAAGTTGACCCATCATGAGTAGAGTTTACAATAGAATGATTACTATGCTCCATTTGGCCACTACCAGTTCCCTCAGCAACTTGAGCATCAAGAGCATAATCATCAATATCAACAGCTGTATTTCCAGTCCCTACAAGGAGTCCATAATAGTCAATAGCTACATCAGCATTACAGTCCATAAAATTTGAAGCAATATCATCCCCATACACTTGGTTACCTGTTCTAACAGTCCCTCCAGTATCAGTAAGTGTAACAACTGAACCAGTATCAGGAGCATGATGATACATCATATGACAGAACAACATCTTTATAAAGTTCGATAAAAACGAGTGTCCTGTCTCAATTTGCTCATGTTCAACATTTCCATCCTTATCTGAGATAGTATAAACCATCTCAAGCAAAACCTCACCCTCGGTCTCTATTGGCTTAGGACAAACCTTATCAACTGTTAAGATTGAACCTATAACTGAATCTTTACTTTTCATATTACAATTCCTTAAGCAACACTTGTAACAATCTCACTTCCTATTGCAGCACTACCTTGGTCAGAAGTTTCATTCATAGTAACCTTTTGAGTCGCGTCAGATGACGAAACTGAATAATCTGAAGATTCAAATTCAGAGTGAGTATTTGAATCTCTAATCTCTGATGTTATAGCAGCATCTCCTTGGTCGCTGGTATGAGCTGGAGTAATTTTTTGAGTCGCTACAGATGAAGAAACTTCAAACTCAAACAATATCCTAGGAGCACTATCACCAACTCCACCCCTCCAAAGCTCATACCAAATATCATCAGCTTTTAGTATAAGGCATACTGACTCATCAGGGCTCATAACAAAAGTGTTACTGTTGAGTAACTTTATATTACTGTTACTTTCAACCGCCAATGTATGTTCTGCTACTACAATAATAACTTGACCGTGATAACCATTCAAAAAATTAGTTATAGTAGCTGAACCGCCAGTAACCCAATAGCTATGCTTTGAGTGATTAATAACAGAAGGAGTTCCGTTATCCTCAAGAGTTCCGTAACTAAACTGCTCAGTATTCTTAGATTCTAACGAAAAACTAGCTTCAAGATAATCCGTTAGTTGTCTGAGATATTTAGAAACCGTAGCGTCAACAAAAACAGGAACTTTGGGAGGTACTCTGTGTTGTTGTCTAAGAGACTTATCCACTACGCGTAATATCCCTCAATCAATCCCCAAACAGTCCCAGCCGCACTAGCATCAATAGATACATCAGTACTAAAGGCTAACTCATTAACAAACTCATGGTCAAATACTGTAGCTGGCACTTGTTGATTACTAGGCGTACCTACATCAGCGTTCATAGTAATAGGACCTAACACATCAGTAGTTAAAGAACCAGTAGTCTCACCATCACCAAGGGTTACTGTTAATGAAACAGCACTAGCGATAACAACTTTCTTAAGATATATGTGAGTAGCTCCAGTAGGCATACTCATTATTTGCTCACACCCCGATAAGTCTGCCGAATCAAAGTGTTTACAAAAATAAACCTTGCCTCCATGATGCTTGCGAGGAACTGTTGCTGTTACAACATTAATAGCCATACAACATCACCTCCTTAGCTCGTAGCAGTCATTTTAACATATGTAGTGCCACTTATATAGCGGTACACATCATCATTTGTAGTATCGAGAATCAAGTCATAAGCACTCATGCCTGAGGGAGCTGCTCCACTAGCCACACCATCACAGACCCATAGCTTACTTTTTAAGTATCCAATCTGTCCAGCGTGTCCCATCTTAGCATCAATCTCTTTAGCATAGAGAATCGCTCCTAAGATTTTTCTAAAGACTCTTTCCCGATTCCTCGGACGACTTATAGTTGCCATTTTCAGGCTCCTTACTCAACTTACACACAAAAACATTATTAGTATAAGGAACATCTAAGGTTTCTTGGTAACTAAATGAATCAATAACTGATAACTCATTAGCTGCTAAAACCCCAAACAGTTCCACTTTAGTAAACTCTTTAACATGGAGAGGGTTAGTACCTGAACAGGTTGAAGCCTCTGGCGATGAGACTACTAACACTGACTCATTACTCATATGATTCCTAGCTGTTTTCAACAATATATCAGGGTCTCGTAGATGCTCAATAACATCACTAGCTATTATAACATCAAACTTTTTCCCACCATCAAACTCTTCATTCAAGTCTTTTCCAAGCCAAGTTTTATTCTTACCTCCATTAAGCTTATTAGATTCTAAAGCAATCTCAAGCATCTTATCAGGGAAATCAATACCTGTAATCTCACAATCCTTAAAATGTTTAATGAGCTTAGCAGGGTGTCCACAACCTAAGTCTAACACACTATCCTTAGCATACTCAGATGCTTTTTTATAAACCTCCTCTTGACGCTTTAGTGAGTCCTCTTTATGTCTTATTTTATCTTTCCTGTTCATCTCAAAAACATCAGGAACAAGATGAGGATAGATAGCTTCAGGTTCTTTAAGATGCCCTACTACTACCCTAGTATCTACAATCATCTTAATCCCTGCTTTTTGACACTTCTCAAAGAAGTTAGTATCACTGCGTTTGTTGTAAATAGTATTATCAGCTTTAACACTGGTAGTATCTACAAACCAAGGTTCTGGTACTATACTGAATACTTCCATATCAAACAGCGTGCAGCCCATAGCAGGTACATCTACTAAATAACTCCGACCATCAATAGGGACGTTTATAGGACAGTACCACTCACCTTCCCTAACAAACCCCACTTGGTCATAAGGCGGTTTTCTCTTAGTAATAATACCACTAACTATCATCGCATCCTCATTCTTCGATAGAGCTTCTAAAGAGTGCATAGGCATTATATGGTCGTCATCTACTACAATAATATGAGTACAATTCATTGACTGGGCGGATTTAACTAATATATTCCTAGCATCGGCGGTTCGTTCTCGGTCAAACCCCAAGAACGCCATAGTATACTTGTTTGACCAATTAAGCATACAAGCCATATGATTAAAATAAATCTTAGGCTCTATGTGGCTATAAGTGTGAATAATAAATCCTATTTTGCTGTCGTTACTTATTGGTTTCATACGTTTTTTCATCCAATGAAAAAGTAAAGAGAGGGCAGCTTAAATCCGCCCTCTCTATCTTTGTTACAGACAAAAGATGTAGACATCTTTACTGTAGGTAGCCCCAGTTGCATCGGACACAGCTTCCAACGCTTGGAATGTCAGTCTCCGTTTAGGAGCAGTTCCAACCGCCGTTGCTCTAGTCAGGGTAGTAGCCCCATTAGCAACCACCAGCTCATCGCCAATAGCTACTGCAGTACCCGATACTCCTAATACTCTCGCATCCTGGAAGTATCCCCACACCTGAACCCATCCATAGCACTTACTACCGGAAGCCTCAACAGCAGTCATTGCTATACCTGCAGCAAGCATGAGGTCAGCAGTGACTGGACTATTTACAGACTTAAACAGTGCAGACGAACCTACATTACCAGCATCATAACACACAGGCTGTTTAGCTGTAAACGCCGTTGCATTACGGTTTTTGACCCAGCGATAGACCTTACCGTCTTTATCCCAGTAAAGCTTACCAACTCCTTCAACGTCAGTCTTTTTAATGTCTGTAAGAGCAGTTTGTTTTAACTGATAAAGTGCCATTAAAAGAAACCTCCATCAACTAGCATACTCCATCACTCCATGACGTCTAGGCTGGTCAGTAATTAAACCAGGAGTCATGCAGACGATGTATGCCACTCTTTCGAGTTGGTTAGCATAGTCTTTCCAATCTGTCATGTCAAACCACAGATTAGGGTCATACACAAACTCTATATGATTCATATTAAGCATGAACATATGGAGAGTGCTGGCCAGTTTCCCACTATATGTCATAGTGGCACCTTTAAATGTTAGGGCGTCAAACCCTAAGTCAATGGCCTCCTTAGTGAAGCCGTTTCTTACTATCTGGTGACGGTCGCTAACTTCATCTTCGTATGCCTCATACATATTTTGGTCACACATAATAAAGTTAGGAGACTCCTGATTAGCACTAATCAGATTGAAGAAATGTCTCATGTCAGGTAACAGATTAACAGTGTAAGAGGCATTTGTAGGTACCTCTCTATCTGTAGTGTCCTCTGTAGCTCCATCAAATGCAGCCCAGTTAGTCCACCACTCATTACCATCAGCACGACTGATACCACCATTACTAGTACCAGACTGTTGGCTATCACTGTTACTACCATCTCCACCAGTTGTCTCAGCTGTGTTGTTTGGACAAATATCGTACAAACCGTTAGGCTGTAAAGGAGCAGCATAATATGCTCCCCACTGATGGATATAGGTCTCAATATCCTGAACTATGGCATTTCTTGCAGCCTCTAATCGTCTAGCCAGATAGCTCTTAATCCTGAACTTCCCTGCGTTCTTCGCATCGTCAATAACTGAGCGGTTTACATCTACAACGAACCAACGCCAGTTCCAGATACCCATAGTGTCCAAATCAGGAGCACTCTGGTCAAGAACTGTACCTTTCTGGATTCGCTGAGTAGACTTCTCACCGTAACCCACAGTACGGGTTACATACTCACCACCAACTTGCGGAGTAAGGCAGTTGTGATACTTTAACGCTGCCCAGAACACTGTTGCATCAAGGATGTTATCAACAACTTCACTACGAATCTCATACCAGGTGTTCGTAAAGTCATCGTCAATAGTCCTTGTCAGTGAAGGTAGTGTTATAGCCATCTAATCTCCGACAATTAAAACTTATTCCGTTTCCCCTCTTTGAGAAAGAATCTTCTCAATACCAGCGTCAATTATATCCCTAACGCCAGCAATTCCAACTTTTCTCTCCGAGGCACTAGTTCTCTGCCTTTCACGCCTTTCTTCAACCTCAGCAGTTCTATCGGCCGCAGAGCGAGTCACTGTGGTATCAGGCTTCTCGCGGTCTAATTCTTTTTTAGGAGGCACTTTTGCAGCGGCTTCAGCTTTAGCTAAAAGATACGCTCTTTCAACTGAAATCCCTGGAGTGTCCTGCATAATAATAGCAGCCTCCTTTTGATAGTTATCAAAATCTTCATGCTTCGACTTAACATCCCTTATATCAATAGTCGTAGCTACATTCATAATAGCTTTTTGAGTTTTGCTAATTTCACTAGCTAAATCCCCAATTCTATTCTCTAAGACTTGATTTAGCTGTTTCTGACGAGCTGTAAGAGCTGTATCAACTGTCTGAGCCATCACATCAATAATCTCTTTATTAGTGAGAGTATCATACTTGTCAGCCTCAAATGTCTTTAATACATTTTTCAAATCAGCTTCTTCCTCAAGTTTAGCTGCTTCTTCATCAGCTTGTCTCTGTCTTATTAACAAAGCTTCATTTTCTTCAGCTTGTTTCTTTTGCTCTAATTGCTGTTGCAAGATTTTGTTTTGCGTCTCCAGCTCGTCCAAGCGTTTCTGCAACTCGGTCACGGCAGGACTCAACTCCTGCTCCTGCTTTGGAGTCTTTCTCGACTCGTGTGCTGCTATTGCTTGTGATAGTGATACGTTCGCTTCTGGCATTTGCTTGCTCCTTTATTCTTTCTTGTCTTTGTTTTCTTCGGTAAGCCCTTACTTGTTGTCGAGACTCCTGCTTAATGGTATTAATCACTCTTATCAACTCACGCTTTGTAAAGTGATCTTCGCCGTCACTACCAAACTTGACAGATACCGACCCAGAGTCCGACATAACTACACTTACGGTTCTTGTCATCTTTAATCCTCTAACATAGCTATCTCAAGATTGTTCTTTTTCGCATACTCCTTCATTTCTTTTTTGTTATAAAACGTCTTACCTTCTGGACTAACGTGCTCCAGGTAAATCCCTTCTGCTGGCCAGATATGTAAGTTTGTTTTCGGAAATAACCGCTTCATATTTGCACCACACCTAGTACACTTATGAAGCTCCTCCATTTTCTTTAGTAAAACATCTTTATCTTTCTTATGACAACTAGGACATAACATATCATAAAGTGGCATCGTTCTTATACTCCTCAGCGAGAGCTTTCATTTGCTCATCATCTAGTTGAATTATCTGACAATCTGATATAATAACAACTCCGCAGTTTGAGCACTTCCACTTACCTAACCACAATAAACGTAACATCAGCTCATACACACAAGGATAACCATAGCTAAAGTTATAACCACATTTAGGGCATACCAGCATCAGGACCTCCTTGTGCCGGCAAACCTGCTACCGGAGCTCCAGCACCCATCCTAGCTCCCCCTTGCTGTCCTGGTTTTGGTATTAGTCGCTCAAAACTTGGGTCATTAGCAGCATCCTTCATATAATCATATATCTCACCAATATTAGCTCCAGGCAACTGCATAAACTGTAATGCAGCCATAATTGCTTCAACCTTCCGCTCAGCCCGACTAAGTTGACGTTTATTAGCTAATGATAAGTCATACAAATAATCACCAGCTATTTCATCAGCAGTAAACCTAATAAACTCTCTATCAACCATAGCATACATAGGTCGCCTGTTAAATGCAAAAGTAATCTGATTCATCTTACCTACAGCTTCAGTATAAAGAGTTGATACTACATTTTGTCTCATCGACTCACGCTGTGACGAACCCATCTGAACAAAAGTAGCTTCCCTAGCAGTTCGTCTACTACTCGCATCAAACTCTCCCATCTGATTACGACTAAACCCAACAGCCTCCCTAGCATCTTGTCTGTTAGCTCTGCTCTGTAACTCAAACTCCATCTGAGTACCTTGAGGAAA
>JABAHP010000089.1_pt1 | contig 47932 bp, 69 predicted proteins | sample 7062081 | NCBI WGS metagenome assembly JABAHP01 (sample SAMN14534357, study PRJNA622989) | marine sediment metagenome | biome: marine biome [ENVO:00000428]; feature: marine pelagic biome [ENVO:01000023]; material: deep marine sediment [ENVO:00002113] | place: India: Gulf of Kutch | collected...
CGTAGGGGCGAACCTTCACGGGGCGGACCTCGTAGGGGCGTACCTTGGCGGGGCGGACCTTGGCGGGGCGTACCTTCACGGGGCGTACCTTCGCGGGGCGAACCTCGTAGGGGCGTACCTTGGCGGGGCGTACCTATCTTGGCGTGACCATACCTTGCTTTCTCAGGTCTTATGGAACGCCGCAAAGACCGAGCCGCAACAAATGGTGGCCGCATTCGTGCGGTGGCGCACTGATTGGTGCTGGGATCAATGGCAACAATGGCAACACCCGGAAAAAAGTTGGGCAATAAAAGTGCTCGCCTCGCATACCACGAGCGACACCAAGGCCGCACCAATTTGGATACGAGAAGCGAAGCCAAAAGGGTTAGGCTAGGTGGGGTCCACACTCAGGGGGCAAGGCGTGGGAGACGCGGTTCCGTAGGGGCGCCGCAGACCCGTGATCTTGTGGAAGAGATTGCACGCTGAAGTCCTGGCGCAAGGCGAGTGTGGCCAGGGGGCCAGGCATAGGGCCTGGCTCCCCGACCACACCCACAAGTGGGGCCAAACACACAGGTCGAGAAAGGCAGGATGACGACATGGGAGAGTTTGCACTTTACAGGGGTGAGAGGGTGAAGATCGGGACGTGCGACAGCATGTACTATCTGCGATGGGAAGACCGGCACAAGGTCAAGGCAACGTCGGGCAGCGTCAATCCGGTCAAGGATTTGGGGCTACGGTTTCGGCTTCCATTCCCAGACGAGGACAACGAAGAGCCCGGGGGCTATTGCAAACAACCCTTTGCTCGCGGGTCTGTCCTCGCGGCTGGCTTCTCGTTCCCAGACAGCGTCGAGAATCCCGGGACTGTGCAGATGCACCACGGGGGGGGTCTGTTGGTCAACGTCAAGTGCTACCACGGGGAAAAACTACCGGAGGGTAATCAGGATTTCAGCGCGGCCTGGAATGGCAAATCTCCGTCACACTACGAGCTGCGGCATGTGAAAACCACGCAAGAGGGAGTGATCCCGGTGATCGGCTGCCGCTGGTGCCGGGAAATGTGGCGCTCGACGTGGGATGAGGTGCTGCCGCACCTGGACGCGGAAATGCACGTAAGGCTGAAGCACCACGCGGAGGGCTGTAAGGAAAATGGAGCCGGTTAGGCTAGACCAACGCCTTGAGATCCGGCTTTCAGCGGCAATGCTGCGGCGGCTTCGTGCCGTCGCGGCAAGCCGCAAGGCTGACGTGTCTACGCTGGTTCGCTATGCGGTGGGCAAGCTGCTGCTGGACCTGTCCCCGGATCTCCGCGCAGGTAGCGAGTAACCACGTCAATGACCCCCTCGAGTGTGCGGCACACCATGTAGCGGTGCCCGTACACTTCGAGGCGGTCCCGCCATTCGCGCTGGGATGACGACAGAGTGCCCGTCAGTGATTTCAGCTCGATCCAAAGCGAATGATACCCGTGCCTGGCTACAGGCAGGCACAGGTCTGGAATGCCGGCCACGACGCCACGGCTTTTCAGTGCCCTTGCGTAGTTGATATGCCGGATGCCCGCACAGTCGATTGCAAACAGGGCTTCGAGCTCCGGGAGGGTCGTGCGACGTGCCAGCTGCGCCCACTCCCAGACGGCACGCTGCAGGGCATGCTCTGGATCACTCTGCTTTCGCTTCCCGGGCCGCGAGAAACCGGGCCTGCTCACGGAGCGTCGCCTTGCGCGCCTCAATGTCAACTGCCTCGCCATTGGTCTTACGCCCTCCGTTGCCGATCTGTCCGAGGACGCCGGCAAGCTCCGAGATATGCCGGGTGCGAGAGCGATCCGGGGGAGTCAGCTGCAGCGTTCCTGGCCGCGACGGCCTGCACGTCAGCTCCGGCACGTCCTGGCCGGCAACCAACGCCCTCACCCGCCCCTGCACGATCCCGTCATAGACCCGGAAGAAGTGGGCTCGCGTCGCGTCGGGATTCTCAGAATTGCAAAGCTGATCCCAGCCGATCGCGTCTACCGCGGCCTTGAGGGCTGTCCCGCCGATGGAGTCCACCGGGAATTCACGATACCGGCCTACCGAGTAGTAGGCAGCCTGTACGACGCCCCAGGCTTCCTGCGCTGAGAGCATGTCAGCCGCACAGGCGTTGCAAGCGTGCTCCCGTAGCTCCACGGGTTTGGGGAACCAGCGGCCCTCCCGAATGCACCGCTCCATGGCTGCCTTTACGTCCTCGATAGGGAGGTCCGCTAGCGCCTCGAAATAGATGGCCGGCAGCTGCTCTGAAAGCGTCTTGTCAAAAGCTTCAGCCAGCTGCAAGAACCCATCTGCGAATTCCCGCTTATCCTTGTCCTTGTCCATCCGAATGCCCTCCCTTCGCGCCAGGATAGCCCAGGAACGCCCCTACAGCCCTGACGTTGGCCAAGGTCTTCGCCGGGGCTGCTGGGGCCGTGTATTGGCCTTCTAGGACTTTCACAGCCGTCTCTGGCCTGAGAAGCCAGTCAAAGGTTGCTCGCCAGCCCCTGTCCCCTCCCCCTGTGCAGAATGGGGAATTGTTGATCTTGCAGATGACCTCATTCCACCCATCCTGGCCCTCAAGCCTCCGCTCCGAGAGTCGTTGCCTGGCCTTTGTCGCTCGTGATTTGGTGAGCACCCGGGCCTGTGGGAGGTTCGTCCCAAAGCGATTCCACGCCTCGAAGAGCATTTCCGGCGTTTGCACGCTGTCATACTCCGGCCCCAAAGGGCTTACTGTCGGATCCGGGAGCGCGGTTGTTACAGCTAGTGTTAAAGCGTGCATGGGTAACTGTATGGCTTCAGCGCGGGCCTGTTGCCCGTCTTCCGGGACTGTGTCTCTTGGTAATACAGTCTCTTTCTCTTCTCTCTTAGACCGGGTCGGGACGGGACGCATGGAGTCACGCCGTGACATTTGCCTTCTAGCGTCGGAGGCGCGGCGCTGCAACACTTGGTTTTTGCTCGGGTTATAATGCAAGTAGTCATGTACCTGATACCCCCCGGGAACGATAGTCCAGAGACCGTCTCGAAGCTCTCTCGACGCTCTCTGCATGCGATTGAGCACCGGGTCGAAAACACTTGCAGGTAAGAATCCGTCGGTTAAGTGTTGCGCGCTGTAGCAGAGGGCTCGTATGTGAACCCGAAACGCCCTGTCTGATAACCTAGCGATTTTCGGGTGATCTATGAAGCCGTCATCAATCTTGACCCATGCCATCAGTACGCCCCCCGGTGCCGGTAGGGCACACGGCCCGCGCTGTTGGCCTGATGATGACGTAGATCTATGGTGTCCGCTGCTTCCTGCTTGCTTGCCTGGGCCTGCCGCTCCTCCACCAGATGGATTAGCCGCAGAAACCCCTGCCGCGCGTATTCCACGTCAATGCCCAGGTGATCGCACACGTCCCTAAAGCCCATGATGGCCCCCGAGCGCTGCCACACCCACGCCCGCATTTCGCGGATCCGCTGCGGATCGCCCTTGAGAATATCCTTGGCGCCCTCTGCCAGAACGGTAATCCATAGCTGGCGCTCCGGGCTGAACGCGGCGTGTGTGTCTATCTGCTCCGGTGTGATGATGTAATTGTCACTGAGGATGTCAATCGCCTTCCTCGCGCGATCAATGTCGAGGATTCCCCAGGGGCTCTTCCCATGCCGCCCGCCTCCCCCAAGTGAACGTGAGCCTGGCTTGACTCCGCTTGGCATTGATTGTACTCCTTTGTATCCGGAGGGCTGTTATGAACACACAGGAATATGCAGGTAGATGGCTTGATCGAATTGACCGCAGCGTGAGTATCAGGACGCTCTGGGCGTACCAGAAGAACCTGCGAGATCTGCCGCAGGAGCTCAAAGAAGCGCCGCTCGAGGGAATCCGGCCCGTACATATCCGGGCCTGGGTCGATGATCTGGTAACGCGCGGGCTGGCCCGGGAAACGATCCTGGGCAGGATCCGCACCCTGCACGCGATGCTCGCCGCTGCCGTCGCTGATGAAATCCTGCCCCACAACCCCACCCATGGCTTGAAGCTCCGGCTACCGCACGCGATGCCACGTCCCGCGTTTACTCAAGATGAACTCGAGAATTTCCTGGTAAGAGCTGCCGAAATCAACGGCGAAGAAGCGGCCACTCTCTGGCATCTGATGGCCTACTCCGGGCTCAGGATCGGTGAAGCGCTCGCCCTCGAGCATAGCAGAATCGACCTCGACGCCGGCATTATCACGGTGGCTCATTCCGTGGACATGGACGCGCCTGACGGCCTCGGTCCTACGAAGAGCCGCAGGGTCCGCTACGTCCAGGTCGGCAGGCGTCTCGTGGATCGGCTGCGGTGGCTGCGGGAGAAGTGGCCGGCACGGTGGGTGTTCTGTGATGGACACGCCAGGCTTGGCCAGCGCAAAGCTGCCCGGTTGTGGGCGGAAGTCAGGAAAAGCATACCGCTCGGCGTCGAGTACGTGCCTCATTCGCTCCGACATACCTACGCCTCCCTGCTCGTCGCTCAAGGAGCACCACTCGCTTTCGTCCAGCGGCAGCTCGGTCATGCGAACATCAGCACCACGATTGACCGTTACGGGAGCCACGCGCCGATGCAAGGCCAGGAATTCCTTGCGACGCTTGAAGGGGATATTCTCCACGATTGACAACCTCATGCGTCGCGTGTAGCACGGTGCACAAGGCAGTGCAAATCCGTACAAGAGGTAAGCGATGGAAACCGACGAAATGCAGCCAAACGAGCAGCCCCCGGGGCCGTTGGATACGGAACCGGAGCGCATGCTCACCCGCATGGAGGTCGCGCGCATGCTCGGCGTGCACCGCAATACGGTGCGGTTGATCGTTCGCAAGGGTGAGCTAGCAGAGTACAAGCTGGCCGACGCTACCGTGCGCTATCGCCTCCAAGACGTGAGGGCCATGATAGACCGAGCCAGGCAAGGCCATGTTGGATAGTGACCGAGCGTCATGGGTTGAGGATCGCCGGGACGGCCTCGGCGCTTCCGACATGGCCGACCTAATGTCAGAGCCGCCCTACGGCTGCCGGCGTAAGCTGTGGTACGAGAAGCGCGGCGTTCCCCAGGATCTCGAGGACACCAAGCGGGAGAGGTTCTTTACCCGGGGCAAGAAGCTCGAGGCACTGCTCATTCAGGAATACAAGGCCGTCACCCGGCGTGCGGTCTACACCGAGAGGAAGGGGCAAGAGAAGCGCAGGCACCCGGAAGTCCCCTACTTCTACCACCACCGAGACGCGATCATTCCCAAGCACATGTACGGCGGCACGCCTGGGCTGCTCGAGGGCAAGACCATGGGTATGTTCCCGTACCGCCAGGCACAGCGCGAGGGCCTGCCTGCCGGATACATCCTGCAGCTGCAGTGGGGCATGGGAATCGAGGGCATGGCGTGGGGAGCCTATGCCATCCTGTGGCCCGATGGCTGGGAGCTGCTGCATTGGGACGTGATGCGCGACCAGGCGCTCATCGACACCCTACAGGCTGAGGGCCACGCCTTCTGGGGAACCGTCGAGAATGGTCCCGCGCCGGCACAGCTGGGCCACGATGACACCCGCTGCAAGCGGTGCCTCTGGCGCTATACCTGCTGGGAAGTCCCGGAGTCAGAGCGACACGACGCCCCCACAGACGCCAAGAAGGCGGCCCTTGACCTAGAGCTCGACCAGGACTTCGCCGCGATCCTGGGCGACCGGGCCGACGTGAAAGAGATCCTGGCAGAGTACGAGGGCATCCTCGACGTGATCAACGACAAGATCAAAGCACAGCTGGCGGGGCGCCCCGGGATCCGCTGCCCGAACGGCCCCGGCAGGGAATGGCGGGTGAGGCACACTCAGAACGCCCCGGGCCGGAAGCTGATCGTCGAGAAGCTGAAAAAGGATTTCTCCCGGATCTACGAATTGTGCAGCGTGGAGGCCCCGGGAGCCAAACCGTTGAGGGTAGATGATGTCTCCACTTGATCTTTGTCGCCACTGCGGCCAGCAGGTTCTACTTGTGCACGTCAAGCGGGAAGCCTCGAGAGTAGCGGACACAAACGAAACAGACGCAGACCATACCATCCCGCTTGACGTGCATCCCATTACAAACTACCGGCTTACGGGGCGGGTGGATGACGGTATAGCGGAAGTTCTGCCGCTGCCGGAAGGTAGCTACGTGTGCCATTGGAATACATGCGTTGCTTCACCGGAGCGCACCAAAGCTGCCAGGCTGAGAATGAGACTCAACAAAACGGAGGGCAGAGATGACACAGACGAAAGACCAGCAATTACCCGTGAGGAGACAGGTTCAGGATCTCCTGGAGGCGAACAAACGAAGCCTTGAGCAGGCGCTGCCGCGGCATATCACACCGGATCGGATGATCCGCGTCGTGCTGACGGCGCTGACGTGCACCCCGTTACTTTCCAAGTGCACGGTGCCGTCGATCCTACGCGCCGTAGTCGAATGCTCCCAGCTGGGCCTCGAGCCAGACGGCATCCTGGGCTACGCCTACCTGATTCCGTTCCGAAACAAGCGGGGCGAATACGAGGCGAAAATGATCCCCGGGTACAAGGGGTATCTGAGCCTAGCCCGGAGGTCGGGACAGCTGCGGAGCCTAGACGTGGACGTGGTCCGCGAGAAAGATCACTTCGAGCATTGCAAGGGGACAGACCCTAAGCTGGTTCACATCCCGCCACTCACCGGAGATCGCGGCGAGATCATTGCCGCCTATGCCTGCGCGAGGCTAGCGGATCAGGGCGTGCAGTTTGAAGTGCTCAACCTGGAGCAGATCAACAAGATCAAGGCCAGCAGTAGGGCCACAGGTGACGATTCCCCATGGGCGAGCCACTTCGAGGCCATGGCCAAAAAGACCGCCATTCGTCAGCTGGCCAAGTATCTGCCGCTGTCCCCCGAATTCCAGCGAGCCGCTGCCCGGGATGAGTACATAGAGGCCGGCATTGATACCGGCGACGTGGTTGCAGACGGCGACCTGTCTGACCTGATGGCCGCTGCTACCGATGCCCGCAAGGAAGACCTGAAAGCCAAGTACGCCGACCAGGACAAGCGGAAGGGCAAGAGGCAATCCCAGGCCGGCGACGTGCACGAGGGCCAGGTTGAGTCCGAAACCCCACTCCCACCTGATGACCGCGAGGCCCCCGAGCCTGGCTCTGCTGGTTAGTTTGGCACTTCTCAGCTAGGATCCCTATCGGGGGGACGCCATGAACGACCTACTTGCTCAACTGATCCCGGTTCTGATTCCTGTCGTCACGCCCATGATCACGGCAGGGGTCAAGCGGGTAGCCCCGAAGATTCCCAAGCTGGGCGTTGTCATCCTGCAGCCTGTGCTTGGCGCTACTCTCGCCGCCCTGGGCGACGTGACCGCCTTGGCAGGCGCCGGCCTGGGCCTCGCCGGCATTGGTGTCCGTGAGACAGTAGACCAGGCGAAAAAGGCTAATGGCCGACGCAAGACCCGGAATTTAGGAAAGGCGCATGGGACGCCGGCTGCCTGAGCGCGTCCCCCGGAGCGTCAACAACACCCCACCGCCCAGGTCAGCCGGCAGCTAAGATCCGTCTGCGTGCTGGTTCAAGAGGATGTTTTCGATGCGGGTAACACCCTTGTTTGTTGTCTGGGTGCGTTTATCGAGGTTTTCCACCTTAGTTTCCAATTGACCTAGTTTCTTGTCGATCTGATGCGTGGCCTCCGTCATTTCCTTATGACGCTCTTTGCAATTGGCATCCGCGCTCGCAACGCTTCCTTGCACCGACAGCAGCCAGACGCTGAATAGCACCGTAAGCAAGCTCACCGCTCCGGTTGCTACCCATTTCCAGATGCCGTTTTTCATTCCCTCCCCCTCTCTGCCCGCCTCCGCGCGTCCTCCGACATGGCTTCCGCTCGCCGGCTGATAATAATAGTACCCTGCGAGCTTTTCCGCTTCCCACAGGATCCACACTGGTACACTGAGGCGCGCGGATCGTCCGACCGCGCCTTGCTCATGGGCCAACCACATTTAGGACACTGCATCTGCTACCTCGGATAGTGGGCGTGGTAATAGACATCAACGTCGCCGACGTTGTTTGCCGTCCGCACGCGAATAAGGCCAACGGGCCGCGATACGACATCCACACGGCTAGTGGCCTGCGCCAATGTATAATTAAGTCGGTTCGCCCAGGTCGTCATGCCTGGTAGTTGCTGCTCAATGTGAACGTCGCAGCTGCCAGTATTGTTTTCGCTTGCTTGTATCACGATGTTCTCAGCATCAGGCACGCTAACCTGATCAGTACCATTACTATCGCCCGTCTGGGCAGTGTGCAGCTGTCCCTTTGACCCCGTAAGTACCGCCATGTCCTACCTCGGATAATGAGCCGCGAACGCAGCCGTCACGGTGCCGTTGTTTGCTGTGATCCGAAACCGAATTTCTCCCACCGGAGCTTCCGCTATGACAATTTCATTATCGCCAGTGCCCGACAAAGAGAGTGTGGCGGCAACACCCCAATTACTTTCGCCCGGGATGCGCTGCTCAATTCGCAATGTAGCCGCAGTAACGCTTACCATATATCCGTGCAAAAGCACGGCGGACGCACCAGGAATCAAGTAGGTATCACTTATTGCGGTGCTTCCTTGGGCCGACCATAAAAGCGCAGCGTCTTTCTGGTATGTCGCCATATCAATGTCCTCGTGGGGCAGAAGCTAGCCAACGAATGTTGGTGCCAGTTGAGGTATTCGTGCTGATCCATGCGCGAATCAGCCCGACTGGGGCTTCTATCACGTAGAGTGTTGCAGTGGTATCGACATTGAACAGCGTGCCTAAGCTGCCCGTCCAAGTAACCCCACCATCAAGCGATCTTTCGATATACCCTATCACCGCGCCACCCGATGCTACTACAAGGACGACCAATTGCTTTGCCCACGGGACACTGATCCAATCGTCGGAGTAACCCGTGCCAATCTCGTCCTCGAAAAGCGTGCCCTGGGAGTCCGTCTTGATCGCCATTATGGTGATTCCTCACCCAACAGAGCCTGAGAGCCGACTTGCGTTCCGAGCCGCCCTGCCTGTCTCTTGATCGGTCCCCCTTGGATTCCGTGCATCAAGAAACGACGCCCAGGGCCTGACGTGACAGTTGCACCGACCAACGGCGGGAGAGCCAAGCCGGTGACAGCCCCCGGGCCTCCGGCTGCCAGCTGCCCTGTCGTCCCGAGAAGTAACAAGCGTCCCGCATCGTAGATCTGCCGGGAAGCCAGAAAAGCCTGACCCGTGCCGCTTGGATTGCCGGCGATCTGCTCTGCGGTCTTGAGTACCCCCGAGAGACGGACAAGCTGCGAGAGCTGCCTTGCGGTCTCAGGATCGAAGATCACGTCAAGTGTACCCTCTTTCACGTAGGGCTCCAGCGTGCGCGCAAAGCGGGAGGGTTGGAACACTTCCTCGAAGCCTTCAATCTTGAGCGAATCACGCAACACGCCCTGGAACCAGGCTGCTCTTACGTGCCTGTAGACTTCCGGCGTAACAGCTTCCCTAAAGTCCACGATGTTCTGGGGAGCATCGGCCCGGAAAATGGTATCCGGCAATTGCTGTATCTCTGCCGGCCCGAGTTTCCGGAGTCTGGCCACAATGCTTTCGTTGAACAGGCGTTTCCCAATGGCGTAGGCTTGTCGCCGGTCAGCCTCCAGGGGCGCTATCACCGCACCCGCTGGGCTTTCGAGGAACGCGGTCATGTCTTCATCAACGGCGTTGTAGAGCGATCCCACCTGCCCCTCTTTGATGCGTCCTATGGCCTTGGTCTTTCCACGAAAAGCCAGCTCCGCGAGCTCCGAGCGGATATGCCTCACGTCTCGAAACGGAATCCAGTCAGTCTCAGTTCTGGCCACTCGCTCAATACGATCAATCAAGTCTCCGTACCAAACATGCTCCTGCATTGATTGGACCTGGAGCGCTTCGGGGGTTGTCCGCGTTGTCGTCTCGACGCCCAGCCCTGCCATCTTCGCCGTGCCCGTAGGGGGGCTCAGGGGACGCATGGGGGCTTCATCGAGTATTTTTGCCGCTGCGGCCTTGAGCCCAGCGACATTGACCAGCTCGTCACCAGCGATTGCGTCTATCTCTTCGAGCGCTTCTCTGCTCTGCCTGCGAAACTCCCGCACCGCATTCCTTATGCCGCCCTGGGCGAGCAACCCCGCTGTTACCTTGTCCGCTTCGCCCTGAAATTCCCTGGCGGCAAGGCCCTGCACGGCTTGTTCTAGGCCCTCGAGCTGGTTGCGGCGGAAGCGCTGCACGAACCCGGAGCCCAACCAGAAGTAGTTAGGGAAGTTCTCAAGCATCGCCGTGGGGCGCTTCTTGGTAATGTCGGCAGCGGACAGCGGAATGCCAAAGCGCTGGCCCAGCGCCTGCGTTGCCTCAGCAGCGGGAGTCAGCACGCGGGACAGTCCAGTTGCTCGAGCTGCCGCCCCGACCCCCCGGAAGGCTGCCGGGACCGCGAGCTCCGCAGCCCCTGGGCGCACAAATGACATGGCCGTCTCACCAGGAGAGCGGAATTCCCCGCGCATCAGGTCCGTAGCCAGCGCCGCCGTTCCTCCGGCGAATGAGGCAGGCACCGCCGAAAGGTAGGGCACTTGTCCCCCAGGTAGCAGTGGAGCCATCATCCCGCCTGCCATCTCGGCTTGTGTGGCGCTGGGAATCGGGAGCGGCCTTCCCACCGCACCAGGGCGAGACGGTGCGGGATCCGTCGTCGGCAGTAGTGTCTGAGGCGACGGTGCCGACGCCTGCCCTAGTAGACCGCTGATCCGCCGTCGCTGCATATCCGTTGTGGACGGGTCATTGAGCGCCGCCTCGAGTACCCGACGTGTCCTGTCATCAAGGTCAGCCATCTATCTGGCCTCCAGCGCGTCAAGAAGACTGTCCAGGTTCTGGCTCCTCGTTGGATCTGCCCCCGCTCCCGGGTTGTGCAGCGTCGGCTCTGGACTGCTCCCCGGGGTTCCCCCGCCTGTGGTCTTTCCTGCCGGTGGCCCCTGTAGGTCGAGCTGGTAGTCGTCCCCGCCAATCTGTGGGCCTCCGGGAATCTTGATCAGCGAATCCCTATCGAGGTCCAGGATCCGCTGGGCGAGGCGTTCAATCTCGTGCCCCGGCATGCCGGCGTTGGCCTTGGTCAGGAGCTCGTCCCAGATGGCCAGTTTTGCCGTAGCCACTTGCTTGGCATCGCTGAATCGCACCAGGGCCTTGCTGACCCGCTGAATGTCCTGATCCGAGAGACGGCCCACGTCAATGCCCGGGGCGCGCAGGAAAAGGCCGGCAAAGGCTATCATGTTCCCCACGGCTTGCAGGCGGGTTACTTTCTCTTGCGGGAGGTCCATACCAACCAGGCGCGCGTTCTCCGGCGCCGATAGTGCCAGATTGAAAGCGCCGTATTGCAGCATACGGCTTGACCAGTCATCGGCCCAGAAGTCTTCTTGAACGGCTTGCTTGACCATGGGCAGCACGGCGGCCAGCTTTTGCATGCTGGCTGACTGCTTCCCGGCTTCGCTTGCTGCGGCTGTCGTTGCCTTGTGAAGGCTATCGGCTTTCGCCTTGTTGACGACGTTGCCCGGGTCGTAGTCCACGTTAAAGGTTGCCTGGTCCTTTGCCGCCTGAATCGCTGCCGCCACCAGAATGTGATTTTTCAGCAGTTCTGAATCCGTAGCAGGATCGCCAAGCGGTCTGCCCGTCTTTCCCTCTGCCCGCCGCGCGAGCACAGCGCCAAGCGAAGTCCCTGCCGGCTTCCCTTTGATCAGAGAGACGGCGCTGCCGCCCAGGCCGGCACGAAACAGCTCTTCGACAAACGCCCCTTGAATCTCCGCGTCCTGCGGATTGGTAACCAAATCCCTAGCGAGTCCCCCAGCTGTCTCTTGAGCCTCCACCTTCTCACGAGCTCGCCCCAGCTGCTCTGCCGCTATCAACTGCCCTACGTCGGCACGAGGCGCTTGGATCGGTGCTCCAAGGACAGTGGACAGCACGCCCCCGACAGTGCCCAGGCCGGAAAGAACCTTGCCAGCCACGCCCCCGGGCAAGTTGAAAGAAGGATCCGGAATCATCGTCCTGGCGTCTGCATCGGAGAGGCCAAGGCGCGTCAGTACCGCGCGGTCCAATGCCGCTTGCTGGTTTTGCATTTCTATCCGTTGGGGCGTGGCCAAAATGTTGGCCATCGTCTGCAGCTGCCCGAGCGGGCTTTGAAGCTCCTGGATCCTGCCGACGCCGAAGTTCGGCGCTCCGTAGCCCCTGCCTAGAAATCCGTTCGGCATCGTTCACCTCAGATTAAATACCCAGCCCAGCAAGGGTTCTCCCACTCGTCTGCGTTCCGCCAGAAGTTTTGCCAAACTGACCCAAGAGAGCGATCACTTGCGCCAAGGATGGTAATGTCTGCTCTTGAGCTCCAATGCCCGCCAAGCCAGTGCCCAACTGACCCAGCTGCTGCAAGCCCTGCATGGCCAGCCCCTGACCCTGTAGGTTCAGCCCTTGCTGTCCCTGCTCCAGCTGACCCGCGCCGAGCATTGCCTGAAGCCCACGGCCCACGTCCTGTTGGTTGAAGGCCCCCTGTTGCCCGGAGGCGGCAAGAAGTCGGTCAAGATCCTGCTGGCGGGTGGCCAGACCACGCTGGGCGAGCACGTCCCCAAGGCCCGTCGCCGCCGTCCCGATGGCCGCGCCTCGCTCGAGGGCTCGCCTACTCGAGTTCCCCATCCCCGCACCCGCGAACCCAGCGTTGATGCCGGCCAAGTTCTGCTCCAGCAGCGCTTGCGCCTGGTCCCTCGCCGTTTGCATCGGGTTCACTCCCCCAAGTCCCAAAGGGCTGAACGCGCCCCCTTGGGCACCTAGGTTCTGGGCTGTTTGTCCCAAGTTTACCGTCTGCTGGCCGAACGGGTTGCCCTGGCCGAATTGGTTGGCCAACGCCTCGCTGAACGTCGGGGGAGGCGGCGGGGGCGCCGCTGGCTGCGTGCCTCCCGGCTGGCTAGGCGGCGTTTGTGTGGTCGTCTGCGCTGATGCTGCTGGTGGAGCAGCTGTGCGCGCCCCTGTGGGGGGCGTCTGTGCTGCCGGCGCCTGTGCAGGAGATGCGGGAGGTGGCGCAGCAAAAGCCGGAGCGCCATTTGCCGGCGCCGGTCCGGGGGCTGCCCCGACTTGCTCTGGCGTATGCCCCGCCCGGGTCGCCTGGGCTGTGGGAAGGGCTCGCTCGAGCACACGCTCCGCTGCTCCAGTTCCCCGTCCCGCTTCTTGCCGGCGCGAGATTCGAGTTTCCAAATCCCGGGTGGCTTCAAGCTGCCTTCCACGCAGATCTTGGAGACGGCCAGCCGCTCTTTCGTTCCCGCGAGCTGCACGTCTCTCAGTCCTTGCTACTCGTCGTGTAAGGCGCCGTGCTCTCCTGACTGCTCGCGGCATTGTGCCCCCTCCCTTACGATTGAATGTGAAACGCCTTTAGGAATGCCAACGGATCATCCTCTAAGTACGGCACCTGTCCTGGCTCGAAAGTCGGTTGTTCCACCGGCTGCTGCTGCAGCATCGGCTGTCCCTGCCCCCCGCCTCCGCCTCCGCCTCCGCCTCCCTGCAGGTTCTGCATGAGGGGTTGAAGCAGATCCTGGTATTTTCGCGCCTGTTGCACGAAACTGCCGAATTTCGAGGGTTGCGTCACTGCACCGGGACCGCCAAACGATGGCGGCGTATTTGCAATGACTTCGCTGGAAGGCAGACCGGGTCTCATGTGAAACAGATACGACGCCTCCGGAAGACTAGGGTTCGTGGCCGGACCAACGACCTCGATTCCTCGCGGCGCCGGCTGACCAAGCGCGGCTATTTTTCCGGACTCACCCCCGCCACCACTCCCCATGGCCTGACCTATGAAATCCGGGACTTTGGAAATACCCTTGCCGATATTGCCAAATGTGCCGCCAATGCCCGACAAAAAACCGGCACTTGGTGCACTCGCCCCCGCCCCAGCCCCAGCCCCAGCCGCTGCGCCTGCGCCTGCGCCTGCTCCCGCGCCAGCCCCAGCCCCAGCCCCAGCCGCTGTTCCTGCACCCGCTCCTGCACCCGCTGCAGGTGCTGCCGCCGCCGCTGTTCCAGCTGTGCCGGCAGCGGAACCACCGCCTATTCCCATAGCGCTGCCGGCAGAGCCGATGGCCGTACCTACTGCTCCTGCGCCCTTGGCAATCCCGCCACCTATTGCAGCCAAGACCGCCGGAACCGCTGCAAGCCAGGCCATTAAGAAGAACCCCCTCCCTGCATCCCCTGCATCAGGTAAGCCATGAAGTTGGGCGCTGCACCCGCCTGCCCCTGCATGGCTCCCCCACCGGAAGCGGGATCTCCGTAGTAATTCTTCATCAGGAAACTTTGTAGCGGAGACATGGGGTTCATGCCCTGCATGCTCTGCTGCATGCCGCCCGTGCTGAACATGCCGGTGCCGCCGCCACCGCCACCTAGATTAGCCATTACGCCGATGCCCTCCCTTGCCGCGTGGCAAGCCGTTCTCTAGCTCGAGCAAGCCGCTTCTCGGCCTTTGCCGTCCCCTTGCCCCTGGCCTGCCGGCGCTCCACTCTCCTCTCCAGCTTGCCCACCCGACGTTCCGTCCTGCGGATTCGCTTGCCCTGCTTCTTTGTCGGCCCCGTTTGCCGCACCGGAGGGACCAGATCCGCCGCCTCCAGTTCTTCCGGAGTCATCTGGAAAGGGAAGTATTCGCTCCGATCCGGCAGTTGCAGATCCTCCCGCGTCTGCGTTCTTCCGAACTCCGGCACGCCGGGAGCCGCCGCTATTCCGCCGCCGTCTACCGCTGGCGCTTGCTGGCCTCCCGCGGCGAGGCGCCCTGCTAACCCCTGCTGCGTCTGCGGCCCGAACGCCCGGTTGAACAGCGGTTGCATTATGTCCTGCTGCCCCGAGATGGACTGCTGCAGCGGCGTCGTTATCGGGATGTTGGGCGTCGTCGCCTGCTGGCCGAGCAGGTTTCTCAGCGTCACGTCGAATAGAGTCAGCGCTTGCTGTGACGGGGCTCTCGCCCCCCGGAAGGTTGTCGATCCTCGTTGCTTCGTTCTCTGTGCGAGTTCCGACATCGTCCAGCCCCTTTCTATAGACGGCACAGTGCCAAGAGTAACCGAATCTGGCAAGGTAACGCCCAAACACCTTGAGCCTCGAGCGCCTGGTCACATAGATCTGCAGCGCCCCTCTTTCGCGCGCAAAGGACTCCATTTGGTCGTACATGGCCCCTAACGCACTCTGGTTGACGCCAGGGACGGCCCATGCCCAGGTGATACCCGCTGAAATCTTGCGATGCTCCGGATAGACACACATGGCTGCCCATCCGGCCAACTCCCCGTGCTCGAGGGCTATCCACACTGCCTCCCAATCGGGGTTCTCCAGGTGGCACAGAAGATCCTGCCAGCAATCATCGATGGTCTTTTCATAAATGTCGCCGTCAAGGATAAGGTACTCGAGGGCATCCCGAATTTCCCGCTCGTACACCCTGAGCTGCCGCTCGTTCTCGACACGGTAGATCCTGCAATTGCCTACGTCAGCGCCGGAATATGGCGCACCCAGAGGGTCCATCCGTCCAACTCCCCGTCTACTCCCGCATCCTTGGATGCCTGCAAGCGTAGTATAGGCACAGTCTCGCCGGCAGGCACGCCAGCTGTGGCAAACACGTCAAACGGCCCCATGTACTTCTTGACCCGGCCCGCGCTGCTCTGGGTCACACTTCCGAGCACGATCACGGACTGATCATCCTTCTCGTAAACGATGCTCACCGTCGCCTGGTTGGCGTCTTTCGGGTTCACCCAGCCGGCAGCATACACAAGCCATTGGTCGTCGGCTTGGATCTCCTGTGAAAGATTCCGGTCAACCGCATAAGCGCCGAAAAGCCTGGCCGATGTTCCAAAGGTCGGCATGCAGACCTATAAGTTACAGCTGTCAGCTGGATCTGTAGACGGGCAATCTCCATCGCCAGTGCACGAGCGGACTTGGCATGTTTCCGTATTCCCGCAATCAGCGGCCTCGTCACAAGTGGTGGTCTTCCATGTGTTGTCGGCTTCGCGGCAATACCGTTGCACCGTTTGACGTGGCGTACCCACGTTGATAGCGCATGTGTTGTGAGAGTTGATCCAGTCAGAAACGCGCGTAGCAATCACTTGATTCCCGAACGAGCTGGGATGCACGTCGTCGGCAATAACGTCATCCATCGGGTGGCTCGCCATCGTATCCGCTACATCGATTACATATGACCATTCAGAATCATTCATTAAATGCTGGTTCATCCGCAGAACGTATTGCTTGTCCCCACGTTGGCCTTGGCAGATGTGGTCAGGTGTATCTGGAACGGTCATAAACGCCACTCGCGGGGCGAGTCCTGTGGTGTCGCCCTCAGCGGTAGCCTGCCAGTCTCGGAAGTAATCCAGCGCTAGGTGATGCCACTTCCGATCTTCGATCCACTGTTGGTATTGATCCGAGCAGGTAGACTCGTACTCACAGGTGGGCGTGCCCGTGCAATCGCATTTGCCATCGCCGCCACAAGAGCCGGCGATGGTCTGATTGGCCCCGAAAGCCCAATAAGTAACCTCGCAGTCCGTAGCGTCTGTACATGAAATGTCATCGGACGGGGTGGTGCATGTGCCCCAGCACACACCCGCATCGTCGTTGCAGCCGTTGGCCCCATAACATTCTGCATCTAAAGTGCAGTCTCGATGACAGATGTGAGAGGGCGTGCATGTCGAGCTGGGGCAGTCGCTGTCATCCGTGCAGCTCTTGTCTTGATTCGCGCCGCCAGCGCAAGTCTGAATACACGTGTAGCCCGTAGGGCAGCCGTCATCATCTCCTGGAGTAATAGCGGGGTCACACTTGCAGCTACCTTGCTTGTACAGGGCAGTTAGGCCGGTATCATCGGCAGTGCAATCATCTATACCCCACGTACCGCAGTCGGTGTTATTTCCACAGCGGACAATCTGCACAGCGCAGTTGCCCGCAGATGCGCCAGTTACCTCTGGCGCACTAGATGAGCAGGTGACTGTGGTAGCCATGCTAGCGAGATCAAAACGCCCTATGCACACTGAATTAGCATGAACACCAGAGCAATCTGCATCAGACAAGCAATCAGTTTGAGATGCTGGCGCACAAAGCCTCGTCGAGCCAACCGCGCCACCAACGCCGCCCACTCCCTCACAGTTGGGCGCTCCCCATGAGCCGGTAATATCATTAGTTCCAAGCAGCACTAGAATGAGATCTGGATCTGCAAACGACCCAACCAGAACCGTACAATCGCCAGAGGAATCTGGAGATTGCAGATAATCGTCAAAGCAATTAACGCTGGACTCGCAGTTATCAGCTCCGTAAGACGTCTGCGCTCCTACGCCGCAATTGATTAGGTTATCGAAGCTCACCTGGCCTATAAGGTTAGATGGCCAAGACAAGCCCGCCGGGCAAGCACTGTCTGGGCAGGACTCAAGACAAGTCGCATCATCCACGCACTCGCCAAGACCCTCGCAGTCGGAATCGACAGAGCACGTCTTAGCTGTAATGTTGTTGCAGAAGCCGGCGCTGCACGAAATCACAAGACAGGTTCCCGGCGTGCAATCACTGTCGTCTGAGCAAGCCAAGCCCTCGTTAGCTCCGCTAGCGTCATCGCAGACACGCTCACACCATTGCCACTCCGTATCAGCCTCGGCTGTATCAATGATACACGGCCAGCCTGCACCGCCGTTGTTGCCGTCCCTATCGTTCTCGCATGTATTACAGGGCGCTGCGTTCTCTGGTGTGCAGCCCCCGTGCTTATCCCGCTCCGCTCCGTCCCAGCTGCAATAGAACTCTTGACCAGAGCACACCTGCCCTTGGTTTGGCCCGTCGGGACAGGTAGCAGCGCCGGTAGCTATACTCGTCGAATCTCCTACGATTAGTATGGTATCGTCAGAATCGTCAGCTCCCCAATCACCCCAATCGATCACATCGACCAGCGGAATCGATGGCTTCTGTACGTAGACATACACAGCAACGGCGCCTACGCGCAGCAGGCGGTTGTTCGTGGCATCGCTATCAACCTGCCACTCAATGCCAGTTATTGTATCTGCCGAATCGAAGGGGTTATCTACGGCTATGCGAGTAACTTGAGAGGGTGTAAGGTCGCTACTGTAAGTAATAGTGCCTGAGCCTGGATAGTCCACGTCATCAATCACAACCTTAAACGCCGCCTTGCGCGTGCCCCCAAGCTCCGAGTAGCCAAAAGTGACGGCATCTACCGCGACCGCCAGATTCTCTCCTAGAGTGCCAACGTCGGACGAGAAGTCGTCCATGCGCTGGCTCTTGGACTTGCCGTCACGCTTTATTCGCTGATTATCGAAGCCCGCAGGCGTGTTGTATTCATCCAGACACTCGTTCTGCGCTGTAGCAAGGCAGTTGTCTTGATTCCAGTCATCGGGCATGCCCTCACTTGTGGGATAAAGCATACCTACATAGCCCCATCCGCAATCCTCGTCTTCACAGACAACCACGTCGTCTATGTAAGCCGTTATTGTTGACGATTCCTCATTGATAGCGCCGAAGTTGAATGTCTCAACAAGCGCTGGCGTCTGACCTTCGCCATCAAGCGAGCCTGTTGTGTAGCGCTTGATGCCGTTGATGTAGAGCGAGCAAATAACGTTGTTGAGGACGGTGTCCACCTCCTGGCGCATGCCGATAAACGCCCAGTGCAAGACAGTGCTGTCTGGCGCGCCGTCATCGCAGTTGTTCGGGCAGTCCGCATCTGCGTCGCACGACAAGTTGTGGTAGCCCGCACAGGAATGTTTCTCTTGAGCAACGCTGAACGTACTCTGGTCTACATCCTTATACGAGACAGTAATGTAGCGGTCATCGTCAATGCTGTAACCACAGCCCACTTGAGGGCCAGCTTCTACCATCTCGAAGATGTCCCGAGAGGTGCTAGCCCCCGGCGCTGTGTCGAAATTCCACGCAATGCTCACCGTTACGTCGTCCCCACCCGAGAGCGGGAACGGCGAATCAGAGGCAATGCGGCAGTGGTTAGTCGTGCAATCACTGTCGTCTGTGCATGTACCGAAATCGCCGCCGTCGTCGCACATGCCCACCGTAGCCGTGGCGGGGGTGTAGAATATACTCTCATTCGAGGCCACGTCTAGCTTGATAGCCCCCTTACTACTGTCATCTCCACCACTAGTATCGGTGTGCACAGTCGTGGACTGCAGCACCATGTCGGCGTCCTCGGCGTCGTCTGTTGCGGTGTCCACGATGTTTTGCACAAACTCAAAACAATCGTAGCTAGTCGAGTCCTCATCCCAGCAATCAAAGCCGGACACGAAGATAACATCCGCCACTGCGGGCGTAGCCACCAGCCACAGAACTATGAGCGCAATGAAAACCACTTCTTGAACTTCCTTAACGAGCCGTGAAACAGCACCTTGCTACCAGCACCACTACTGACGACCAGTACCCTCTTTCTGTAATGCAGCCACGCAAACCCAGCAACCGACCACCGAAACCACCAGGGTAAATCCACGAGCCCCATGCGCCGACGATATACAACAGCAAGCTCAGGCGGATCGCCACCGCCCGCATCACTAGAGTCAATCGTCCATTCGGTGTCGCCCGTGTCGTCATCATCGTTATCATGCCACACCATCATGCGTACGCGACGAGCACTAGCCACGTCATTTGTGATGGCGTGCTGTACCTGATCGGCCAGATCATCACCCGAAACCGAGAGCGATCCCGTGGCGCTTGGGCCGGTGAATGATTGTTTGGTCGTTGCGTCGTGATCGTTGGTGGAATCGCCTGCGCCTCCAGTCGTCCAATCATACGCAGGCGGATTAGATGATACCGAATCGTACTCGTTCCACGTCGGCTTATTCGGGGCCCGCTTAATTCGATAGAGTCCGCAGTTGGTGTTGCTCGCCGCGCTGTACGCGGTGACGTTTACTGTAAGCGTCGCCTTTACAACTTTGACAACCGCAGGGATGGCATCAAGGTCAAACTCTAGGTAAGCCCTGAAAGTCTCGTCCGTCTTGTCTACGTTCTCACCGATTTTAAGCGTGGCGTTGCTCTCGTTCGCCGCATCAGGCAAGACTTTACTCATGTACCCGTCATAATCGGGCGAAGTAACCGTCTCAGTTGGCATTGAACCAATCGTCTGCTTCCGTCAGGTTCATCTCGTAATCATGCGCCAGCTCAGCTTCCTGCCCGTTCTTGTATGCCTGCCCCTTGCGGTGCGGGCCTTCAAGGTACACACCGATACACTGACGCGGCTCGTTCACAGAAAGGGTGGCACGTAGCTCAGTGATTCCACGCTGACGCATGATCTGCACCGCGCCGCGAAAGAGCTTTCGGGTTGCCCGGATTCTCTCTTGCTCATCAACGAACACATTAGGATCAACCGTGCACACGATTCCCCACGCAACATGCGGATGAGATGGCTTCACCTTCAGGCCCTCAACTCCTACCACCTGCCCTTGGTGCTCAAGCACAATCGTCTCAGTCGCTCGTCGCAAGAACCGGGTGGCATAGTCGCAGGTCCATGGTTCAAGCCCGGCGGCGGGCGAGCAATGCCAATCCGCCTGAAGACTCGCGTTGTATATCTCCACGATGCGCGGGATGTCCGCTTCATTGGCACGCCTTACCTGCATGTTACTTCTCGTCAATGGTAAACTTAATGCAGAGCAGATAGGCATCCGTCTCGGGCGATACTGCATTGTCAACGTCAAAGCGAAGACCATCGAGTGCTGTCAACGTATTGGCACCATCAATTGTAGTGAGGGTATCGCCAGTCGTCGTATCTTCGCAGTCTACGGTGTCACCCGTCCCGAATTCCGTGCCCGCATCGTTCTCGAAAGAAAGATCGGCCTCCGTTGTGCATGTGCCTTGACAAAGGCACCACGCACCAACCACCGTAACATCGGTATGATACGAGAAGAAAAGAAAATCGTCATCGTCCGCTTCTAACACCTCGATAGGAAAGCACTTCGAGATTGCCGGCTCGATTACCGCCTCTGCGCTTCCATAGTAAACGAGCTGATCCTGCGTAGTATCAATTCCCATGTCTCCAGCAGAAGCGACGAGCGGAACCGTAGCGCCGTTATACACTTCACTTTCGTCGCCCATCACTGCGCCCCACTCAGAGACGTTGCTATTCAGAGAAAAGTTCGTGCCATCCTCGGTGAAGTCCGTAGTGGGATCTCGCGTCTCCCAAGCAGTGACGCTATTGTCCCAATACGCAAGCACATCGCTACCGCTGGGCAAAATCGAGATCTGCACGTCGTTGCCGGCGTCATCCGTGAACCAGAGCTCGTTAGGCGTCGCAGTCTTGATCCACAGCTGGCCGTATGTAGCACGATCTGCATTCGCGGCTGCTTGCTCGTCAATGAATAGTGGTCCTTTTAGCAAGACCTCCTTAGTTCCTGCATCCACGGTAAACACATCGAGCCCGTTACCGTGAATAATCGTATCAGCGTCGATCTGCTGTTGGTTAAGCTCTATAGACCCAGTGGAAGTAACCCGAATTCTGGGGTTTTGCGCTGTCACAATGTAGAAATCCTGACTCCCACCAGTACCAACCACAAAAGTGCCAGTACCTCCGCTATGCTCGAGATAACACTGATCAGCCAGCGACAGTGACCCGAATCGCGGCGAGCCGGTTGTTTGTGAGCTGTTGTAGCAATTAATCCCCAGTCCCGCCGCGTTCGCCGCGATGCTTACGCCGGCCAAAGCTCCGTCAGAATTGGCTGCGTTCTTCAGTCGTAAACGCACGTCCTCTGCCGCGTTCTTGTAAAGATGGATCTGGCCGTCGGGATCGCACGTTCCTATACCCAGCTCATTCGTCGCGCTCTCGTAGCAGAAATCCGTCCCGTCATCGGTCACGTATCCGGAGGCATCCTGGAAGAGCACAGCCTCCGGGCTGCTGCCCACGTCCAGGTTGGCGCCAGAGAAATCGTGAGTGCCGGCATAATCGGCCTCCCCTGCAGTACAGGCGAGCGCCGGCAGCTGCACGCACAGAGGTTCGTTCGTGGCCCAGGCGAGGCTAGGCCACAGTAAAAGGACCAGCCAAAGGGCCAACGACATGATTACCTCTCATAATAGACAAGGGCGGGGCTGTTCGCCGTATTGCCAAACGTGAAGGTATTGCTTGAGAGCGAAAACTCATTGATGCCCGGGCCAGGCGTGCCGCTGACGCACTTCATCTGCAGGCCATTGGAAAAGGCAAGAATCGACCCACCGCTGCCATCATTGGAACAGCCACTACTTACCCGCGGCGCATTCGCCAGTGAACAAGTGCCCCCACTTTCTGTGCAAACTTCCGCCCAAGTGAGAGCGTTGGCCAGATCACCAGCGCCAATGTCAGAGGCTGAGATTGCAGCCCAGGCAGCATCCGTGCCGTCGCTGTGCAGGAAGGTATTTGCGCCCCCAATGGTCAATTCATCCCAAGCCGGCGTAGCGTTACCGTATATGATGCTCCCGCGCGTCACGGCTTGAGCTACCGTGTCGGTATGCACAGACCCATCAAGGAGGGCGTTGCTGCCGCCTGTGTCACCAGCTGTACAATCACCCGTCGCGGCCACCAGATAACCGCTCGCATCGAATCGCGCGCATTTACTTGCGGCCCCCGTCAAGTCAATCGTGCTACTGTCGATCGTGTGTATGCCTGTCCAAGTGAAGTTGTTTGCTTGGTTGATCATAGTTGACGTAACGGTGTCCGTGTCTCCTGTCGTAACAATGGTCCCCGTCACGTCAGGAAGCGTCCAGGTTCGATCCGCCGTCACGTCAGCTGCCGTAAGCAGCCCCTCCGCTGTGTTCGCGGTTGCGCCTTCAAAAATCAGTCCCGTAGTCCCGAACCACACCTCATTAGCACCGTAAGCCGGATTGCCGCCGATCGTGTCCACCGTGTTGTCTATGTCATCCAGATAGACGTTGTTGTCCGCAATGTCGGCTGTCCCGATCGTGCCATCGTCTATGATGTCAAGATCTGAGCTGGTCACTGTTCCGCCTGCGTGAGTGATCGTGTTGTTACCCAAGGCCAAGGCCACCCCGATTTCCGCATCGGTTGCATCAATGGCGATGGGCATCGTGCCTGAAGTTGTAGCCCTGATTTCGATTCCCGCTGCAGGCCCATCGTCAGCCGTTGCCTCAAGAGTTTCGATCAAAAGCAAGCTGTCCGGTGTTCCGGTAGCATCGCCTGCATCGCTGACCTGTCGAATCACAACCAGATTCTGCTCGCCGGAATCCGTGGTCGAAGGATCGTACTCGAGACTTATCGTAAGCCCATCGAACGCCGCTGCGGTTACATCGCCAGTGTCCCACGCCATGTCTTGATCGTATTCCGCCATGCCGATTGTGGCATCAGCATCCGGGTCACCTATGTCATCCCAGGCAGTAGCAGTGCCGGTTGGGCATCCTGCTCCAGTCTGGCCTACACAGATGGTGCCCGTTTCATTTGGAATCGTGATAGTGCGATCAGCAGTGGGGTCTGTGACCTGTATCGTGGTTTCATTCGCGTCATCCGTGGCGCCCTCGAAGATGAAAGGGCTTGTCACGTTGTCATCAAACGTCCACGTACCCGAAATCGTGTCCCCAGCAGTTGTGGCACAAGCCAGGTTCGGCAGCTGCGTGCAAGAGGGCGAGGTCTGCGCCTCAGCCCTTGTCGCCGTCAGCGCCAGAAGCAGACTTGCCGCTATCGCCAGCTTTTTCATTTGGCCTCTCCTTCCCTTTCTTTTGCTTTTGCGGAAATACTTGCGTCGTCCTCGCCTGACGTGGATCGGGGATCACCACAAACCTCAACGTATCGTTCGGCATTTTGTGCCAATAAGCGTTTGTCCTGTGGGAGAGCGTAACGCCGCCCTGCGGCAGATCCATCAAATAGAAGAGCTCCCATTCTCCCCACCAACGGCCACTGTAGAAGCCAAGGGAGAGACACGCACCCATGCTCATGCCCCAGAGAGTTGCCGCTGCGATTGTCGCCAAGAACCAGTTTTTCATCCTTCAGCCCTCCGTTTAGTAAATGTAATCCGCAACCAAATGATCGCCAGTTTCTTTGCTTGCCCACAGAGTTATGGTCTTTCCTGAAATACTGTACTCGTTCAGTCCTTCAGTACCAGCCCCTACGCGCCTCAAGGGTAGGTTGTTCAGGAAGAGTCTGTCACTTCCTGTGGTTGGGGTGTTGTCGAGGTCGAAGCTCGATCCCGAGAGTCCGTCCCCAACCGCCTCTTGAACGACATGCGTGTGATCAACATCCGTCGCAACCGCATAGTCAACCTCAAGGAAATCGCTCGCGCTCTTGCTCGTCCAGAGCGTGATTGTGTAAGCCAGCACATTTATCGTGTACTCATTTACACCTGCGTCGCTGCCTACCCTCCGTAGTGGGAAGTTGTTTAGAAAGACCCGCTCCGATCCCGATTGATGCTGCTGGGAGAATTGCCAGCTCGCCCCGGCCTGCGATGCCCCCAGCTCCTCGTGGTAAACGTGGTCGTGAGCTCCCGCCGCTCCCGTGTCGCCGGCAGGGTCCAGGCCCGTCATCGCTAGAGCGTGTACGTCTTCCTCTGAATTGATCGCTGCCGCTATGTCGCTGACAACCTCGAGAAGGTCTTGCACCCGGTGCGCCAGACCTTCCAGGGACCACGAGGGCGTGCGTACTGACCTCATTAGGCATGGTCTCCCGCCCTATTCGCCTTGATCTTGAGCCCGCGGATTCGGAAGCGACCCGAGGAATTGCGGATGCGAAAGCGATGGTATCGCCCATTCTGACGCACGGGCAAAACACCAGAACCGCCCGTCAGCGTGCCGAGGCTCGTAAAAGACAGGTCGTCAAGCTGCCGGCCAATGTCACCGACCCTGGAGGGCGCGAAGTCGTCCCGCCTATGTCCAAGCACTTCGATCGCGTCCGTGGTCGAGTTGGTCAGGCACTCCCAGTCCACAAAGATGCTATCCACGTGAATGTTGTCGTGCCCTACATGGAAGTCCTTGGTATCGACAAAAGCTGAGTTGGCTACCGGCGAGACGGTATCTGCACATTCCCGCCAGAGGTCATCCTCAGAAGAAAGCCACCAATCGCCCAGGGAGTAGTGATAGCCACTGGTCAGAAAGCAGCTGGCACGAGGGAATTCAATGCTTGTGCTCTCGCCGCTCTTGCGAAGATTCGTCCAGACGAGTCGTGACCAGGCCCCGCTTGTTGCCTCGTAGCAAAGTGCGGTATCCCCGGAGGTCGATTGAGGCCAGGGGACAATAATCACCTGTTTGTGTCGTCGATGGTAATCTACCCAAGGTGCGGTAGTGAACGCGGCGGCGTCCTCCACGAGCTCTTGCAGATACTCTCGAATCGGCCCGGACACGTCTCTGAGCTGCCCGTCGTAGAGCATCATGTCTTGGCCGTTGTAGAACAGCACGCCTCCGGGAATCGCCTTGGCGAGCCCGACCGTTCCCTGCAAGCCGGTCCAGGCGCCGTTTTCGTCTACAAGCCGAATCCTGGTGAACGGTGGCCGTCGAAGCGTAGGCCGGAAGCCGTGAATGCCCTTTTCCGTGAAGACCAGCAGCGTATTATTTGGCCCTCGAGCCATCGCCTGAACGGGACTTGCCGCGTCGTCCAGAATCACATCACCCGCAGAATTGGACAGGTCTGCGTCCCATTCGGTCGGATCGTTGGCATCCGACCAGGCGACCCGATGATACTCCTGGGTGTAGTCTGACCCGGCCCGAGCGCACATGGCGCCCACAATCCGCCCTGCGAATTCCGTAATGATCGCCGGATGGAGGCCCCCCGTAGTTGGCGTAATCAACGTGTAAGTGGTCGGCGTCGTACCCGTCATGTAGGCCATGCTCGTGCCCGAGCTCAGGAGAGCGAAGCCAGCGGACACCACAATCTTGTTGTCGAGGTGTGCAAAGTGAGCCGGGAAGGCCAGATAGGCATCCGCACGAGAGCCCGCTGGGGAGATTTCACTCGCACTTGGGTTCTGCACGCTGCCGTCGATACGCCAAAGCCAGAGGTCGCTATTGCTATCAGCGCCAGCAGCGATCAGCTGGGAAAGAGAGCTGGGATTCCGTGCGAGACCCGTCACCTGGCCGTCAAAGCTGCCGAGGCCGACAATCTTGGACTCTATCGGAATCGCGGCTTCACAGGCACCGTTGATGGCGTAGACGTTTTGACACCAGGACCATTGATCGTTCCGGATGGACGCCGGGTGCGCGGAGAGGTTCAGGCCCCCGCCAAATGATAGGACGGGAATGTCCTCGAATGCGGAACCTTTGCCCACACCTACGTCCCCCTGCCGCGTGGAGGCCCCGACATGGCGATGGACCTGTCATGCGCGATGGCTCTCGTAAGCATCTGGGCAAAGATCGCTTCTGCGTCAGCCGCGCGCTGAGGCTCGTGCAGAAAAGACCAGGCTTCCACCAGGCCGCCCCACTTCATCAGGTTATGGTAGTTGGCAGTGAACCAGTTGCTGTCCGTGACGCCCCGCTCGAGGGCCGTCACCTTGCCATAGTAGTCAATTTGGTAATTGGTCGTGCTCTGCGGCTGTGGAACAATGTAGATCTTCTCTGCCCAAATGTAATAGTAGGCGTCGTCGATCGTGGTCAGAGAGACCGCAGCGATCTGCGGGTAATACTGATCCCGCTCACCTTCCTGAACCCGGGAAAGCAACCAAGCGATACGGCCACCCTCCACCTTCTTGAGGGGAGTCAGGGAATTAGCCGGCTGCTGGCTGCTGTCTTCCTGGCTGACAATGAGTTCCGAGATGAAACCCGTGGGCACGGCTTTGCCGTCGTCGGTGTTCCCGTAAGTAAAATCATAGGAAGCCTCCATCCCACGCCAGCGGTGGGCCTGCTCGAGGCGTTCCTGTGCTGCTGCCGCGAATTCGTCGCACCGCGCATCCGAAAGCACGGTACTGTTCTTGTCGGTGTAGTCCCGATACCAAGTGGTCAGGGTTAAGAGTGTGCCCATAAACAGCAAGGGCGCCGAGCGCCGAAAGCGCCACGACGCCCCTGTCCTCCCGTCAGGTGAAAGTTAGCTGCTTACTTCGGGGACTTACGGTTGCCGCCGGACTCGAGCTTAGGCCCGGTGCCTCCGCTCTCGCCCCCAGCGTTGGGCTCCTTGTCCTCGTTGGAAGTCAGCCCCTGCTTTTGAGGCGCAGTCTGCGTGATTCCGGTTCCATCTCCCACGTTGGGCATTTGGTCACCTCCGTCTACTCCCGTCGAGGGAGCTGTGCTGCCTGACCCTTCTGGTCGTTACCTTGTTTCGTCGGGACGCTGCCGGCGTCCATGCCGGTGCCATCCCCGGGTGTGTTGTGCTTGCCACCCTTCTTATCTGGACACGGCATCTTAGACCCCGATGAAAATGGCCTGCACTATGTCACCGTCAGCAATGTCGGTGCCGTCGGTTGCCGTCTCGGCCATAAAGTCACTAACTGCCCCGGTGAGGAAAATGCGGAGCTTTTTGGTGTTCATGTCCCAGAGTGGCGTACAGAAACGCAGCGCATTGGCCGATGTTCGTACTGACAACGGGATTACACCCAAAAGATGGGAGAAGCCCACTTGCCCCTTGACGGCATCCAGGTCAACGCCGCTGCTGTAGTCCGCCGACACATCGCTCATGGTGATTTCGACAATCGCCAGCCGTGGGCCGTTGGACAGTTTCCAGTCCCGTTGCGCGTCCTTGGTGATAGTGCTTTTGCTAGTCACACTGACGGCCATGCCTTACCCCTTCTTCCGCCCCGCTGGCGCACTCTGCCCACGCTGCCTTTGCTGAGACGTGGGATCCTGTGCCCCGCGAGGCTTGCGCCGGCTGGCTGCGTCCTTCCAATCGGTAGGCGGGAAATCGTCCACCGTCCTGGGACGCAGCCCACGCAGCTGCTTTTCTAACGGACTCAGTTCCTCAGCCATGGTTAGCCGCCGTAGGTGGCAACACCCTTGAGCCGGCCATGGGCCGCAGGCGCCGTCCCGGTCCCCAGCGCTCCACCGACACCAGAGTCAGAGGTTGCCCCGGAAAAGTGCATCTCGAGGCCCGCCTCAGTCAGATACTCGTCCTTGGAGGCGTCGTCCCCGGGTGACTGCCGGTTCACCAAGAAGGCCGTGTCGTCGATGTAGCGATACACTAGCTTGTCTGTGTCCACGCAGATGGCGTCCTTCCGCCACGTCGGGTGATGGCTCATCAGTGGGTGCTGCTTCAGGAGCAGGTTGCCGAATGGCGTAATCACCCGGGTAAGGTCCATACCGTAGGTCTGATCCGTAGGCACTGCGGTGATCGTCATCTTGTTTTTCGCCATCTGGTTCAGGACGTTGATGAACGTCGAGCCAGCGAGGAGCAGCTTCTCGTTACCGCCATAGCGGAAGATCTCTTCGCACCACGCCTCAAAGGCGTTTTCGGTAAACACCCCGCCATAGCCGGAGCTGTTGCCAATGTCCCAGTGAACGCCGGCAGTGGTGCCGGTCAGAATCGTCGGGAGCCAGTTCACGATTCCCCGGGTCGTTCTGAGCGGTGTTCCGCTGCCAATCCCCGTGTTAAAAGGCGCGTCACCCGTAATGTCGAGAGAGGTCATCTCTACGCGCTCACCCCAGATGAACGCCTTTTCCATCTGAATGGCATGTTGCTGCAGGGCCTCGCGCCTTGCCTCGATCCAGGCACCGCGACGATCCCACCGGAGCTTGGTCTTCCGCGCCGTCCTGGTGAGAGAGAGCGGATCACGAAAGATCTGTGTATAGTTGAAGTGAGACAGCGGGGCGAATGCGATGCTGTTTCCGATCGCCGCGCCTTCCTGAAATCCCGTTCCTACAATGCTGATGTAGTCCCCGGTTCCGTCTGCCTGGCCGTCGATTGCTTGCCCGCCTCCACTAGCCGCCCACATCTGGCCAATGTCACGCTCACACTTGATATAAGCATTCGTGCCCGAGGTCTTGACCGTGACAAGCAGGAGCTCGCCGGTACTCTCGACCATCAGCACATGCCCGACCTTGAGCCAGGTGGTGTCGTACTTGGTGCCGTCGTCGGGCTGCACCGTGAGCCACACGGTATCGGGACGATCCCCGCCAGCGTTAATATTCGCATCATCTGCCGGCTCTACGGTAAGGCTTGCGCCGACGATCCGGCCACGTTGCACCGGAAGTCCCTTCTCGAACCAGCGAAACTCCGGATCGTCCACGGCCCGCGACTTGAGCATGCTCAAGATCGCCGTCAACGGCGCGTCGCCGTTGGGGAACAGGAGCATAATCATCTGACGGTAATGCTTTGGCCGCTCGTCTGCCTTGGCGAAGTTACCGCTTCCCCTCATGCCCAACACTGCCATTTACAAACCTCCCTCAGCCCTCCGATTGTCCTTAGTCCTGAAACTCCAACAGCTCGTTCATTTCCCGCTGCTTCGGCGTGAGACGCGCCGCACCGTTAGGCTTCCCACGGCCCCCCATTTCCGCATGTGCTGGCCGAACCCTGTTGCGCTGACTGTCAGGGATCGTCGGGTGCGCCGCTGCACGCTTGCTGGCTGTCTTCCCCCGCTTGGTTCCCCTCCCCGTTGCTTGCGTGCTGATTCCCAGCTGACGCAGGCGCTCCCGAGTTCGGACATTGAGCTCCCGCATCTTGGTCTCAGTGCTGGCGTGGGGCATTTCGGCCCAAATCCGATTCGCCTGCCCCTGCAAGACTTCACTGAAAGGCATCAGGTCCGGATTCTGTGCCCTGAATTGCTCGATCGTGGATGCGCCTTCCGCCCTGGCGCTCTCGTTCTGCTCGTAGGCGTTCACCAGGACGCCGGTAGTGTGCTGGTGCACCGCCTGGGCCGTCAGCTGCAGAGCGCGTTTGAAGATCTGCACGGCGGCAGGACCACCCTGCGTGAGCGCCGCAATGTCGTGCTCTGTAATGTCGAATGGAAGTTGAAACTCTTGGGGTTGCTGCGGCTGTTGGGCTGGCTGGCCGGCTTGCGGGACTCCCGCGCCTCGCCGCAGGAATTCCAGTTCCCTGTCCTGCGCTTCTATCCGGCCAAGCAAGCGCTCTTGGTTCTGTCGGAGCGTGGCGAGGTCGTCATCTGACTCCGGAGGGCTATCCGAGCCAGGCGGTTCCCCGTCTATGTCTTCCTCGCCAGCTCCGGCAGCTTCAATGTCCTCTGGGTCTTCGTCTTCGGGATCAGATTCAAAGTCCTGGTCCCCAGCCTCTGCGCTTGCCGCAGCGGCGTCCTGCTCTTCTTCGGGGGTGTCGTCGGCCTGGGCTTGCTGCCCGGGAAATTGGTTTTCGAGTAGGTGATTCTCGAAATTGCCGACGTGAACTGGATCATGCCCCGTAACGGGGCCACTGCCAAGGTCTTCTAACTCAGGTCGTGTAGTGTCTCCGGTTTGCTGCTGCTGCTTTGCTTGTCTACGTTGTCCTCGTGGCATGGATAGCCCTCAAATCCATGCCCAGCATCATGATAGCCCTCCGTCTCTGGCAGCCTTGCCGGCAAGTACCTAGTCTGTCAAGTCTTCCGGAGAAAGATCCTTGGACTCCCACTCGCTTCGTGACCAGGACTCGAAGACACGGAGCAACCTATTTGTTTCCGCTAGTCGGCCTTGCAGCTTGCCATATTCACGCACCGCCCCTGGTGATTCAGCCGCGAGGTTTTCAGTTGCGGCAAGCAGCCTCTGACTCCACATCGCGGAGTTCTGGGCAAGAACGGCAAGAACAACGGGCAGCGATCCCGTCTGCCTCATGTGTTCAAACGTGCGGATTACCTGCTCCCTAGATAAACTGCGGGACTCCATTCTGCCCTCCGAGACCATTTGGCCCTACCCCCGGGGTCGCATTTGCCTGCGGGAGTGCAAACCCGTCTGACGGGACAAGGTTGCCCTGGTCCTGCTGGCGCAAGACCTGCTCATCCGGCATAACCTGACCGCCCTGTGCTGCCGCCATCTGCTGCATTGCCTGCGCTGTCGCCATCGGGAACCGACCCGGCTGGTAGAAGTCCTGCACGTTCTTGACGCCCACAGCCATCAGCAACCGAGCAAAGACCTCAAGAAAGTTGATCTGCTGCAATGCCGGCGCGGCAAGCTGATTCTGCATCCCCATGGCCAGGATCTCGCGCCAGATGTTGGCCTCGAAGAATCGATCATTGGGCATGCCGGTTTCCAGGAACGGAAAGCGGAAGCGCCCCTGCAGCAGCTGCGGAACAACCACGATCGCGTCCTGACCTATGATCTGGTTGTAAGGCGGCTTGAGTCGCACCCCCAAGGATGTTTCCATGAATACCTGGAGATTGCGTACCATCTGCCGGCCCCACTTGCTAAGGCCCTGCACAGCGGCAATTAGGGCAAAAACCCGCATCCGGCCCGAGGCCAGGGAGAGCTGGCCCTGCACTTCTGTCGCTGCGCGCCGGCCTGTGTTGGAAAGCCCCTGTATGAGCCGGTTGGCGCCTGTGATCTGCTCGATGATCTGCCGCACAACTGCCGCGTCCTGGTGGTGGCTCGCGGTCACGTCCACCACGGGAAAGGGCTTGGCGATCTGATCCAGCGGCACACCGCCGCCCTGCGCGTGCTGATTGAGTCGGATGAATCCGCTGGCGTTGCTCTCGGCCAGGTCGGCCTCTTCGACCAGGCTCGAGTCAATCAGGGTCTCATTGTTGAGGGTCTTCCGCACGTTGGCCATGCGGGAATTGAAAAGCCAGGACTCGTGATAATTCAGGTCTTGGATGATCTCCACAATCCCGGGGTTTACCGGGCTGTGAATGTTGTAGTGCATCTCGATCAGCTCAAACGGGAACCGCCAGGAAGGTAGGTTTGCCGACTCCGCACGGATCACCCGGGCATCATTGGCGATCGTGAAAACCCACATCCGCGGGGTCAGCTCTTCCTGTTCCGCTCCTGCGGCCTCGCGCGGATCCACCCAGCCCATCTTGCGCGGATAGCAGTAGGCGTACATTTCAGCCATGGAATAGTAGGGCCGGTCATCGGTGCCAAAGCTGTCGTGCGGATAGTCCGACATGCCGAGCGTGCGCGCGAGCTCCGATTCCGCCTTCAGGTTCCCGTAACCCTCCGACTTGTCCGCTGGCTGGCTGTCCTTGGGAATGTGGCTCACGCCGGCATAGAGGCCCTGGGCCATCTTCTGGACGAGCTCTGTATGAGAGCGCCTGAACTCATGGGCGCAGAATTCGCCCTTCTGGAATTCACCCATGGGCCGGCGCGGGTCGGGTAGGAAGTCGAACGGGGAGACGTTCATTGCCTCGTTTCCCTCGTAGGAAACCACGTCCCGCTCTACGATCTCGTCCCCGACGCGGATCAGCTCCGGCCACTCCCGCACGGTGTAATGGTTCTTGATCGCCCCGACGCCGTAGGTGAGGGCGTCGTGGAACCACTGAAACATGACCAGGGCGCCGGTAGGCTCCATGTTATCCAGCTGGTATTCCAGCATGTACTCGTGGAGGATCGCCGCCGTCTGATCTTCCGGGCCGACGCCTTCAACCGGGATCAGAGGCTTTCGCTCCGTAAACACGGAGAGCATCCAAGCCAGGATCGACTGAACCTGGGCAAAGGACTCCGGGACCACGATCTTGCGAACGCCCTCCGTCATGCTCTGGGATTCGGTGCGAATGTCGGACTTGTCGGGGTTCCGGTAGGCCCGGATTAGCCGCTCCGCTTCCTGCCAGGCGGGATGCCGCTGTGACCAGTAACGCCTCGCAGCCTTCAACCGCCTGGAGCAGAAGTCCAGCATTGAGCTGTGCACTTCCGACTCTTCGCGCCGGAGCATTGCCTTTATGAATGGGCTCATCATACGGCTACCCTCGCAGGGAGCGGCTCGCTCGCAGGCTGCGCCAGCCCCCGGTTGACGGGAATCACCCAGTACCGGACTGCGTCTGCAATATCATCATAAAAGCCCTCCGGGTCTTTCTCTGGTTCGTCCTTGTCCGGATCCCAAGCGTAGCCGCCGCCGAACGCTTCTACCGTCAGACGACAGAAACGCGAATCGAATTGCAGGAGAGGCCGTCCATACGCGGTTGTCCGAATCAAGTACCGCATTTCCTCGATGGACTTGAGTAGCGGCAGCTTCTTGAATCTCGGCCATATTCCCGCCTTGCGCAGCTCCTGGATGGCGGTGGTTCCCAGCAAGTTTTTCTGCTTTCCCGCTATGTCACAGAAGTCTATTACTTCATAGCCGGGAAACCGCAGGTTTGTTTCCTGTTTCACGATCTGGGCGAACAATCGTATGTCCATGTTGGTCTTTAAGACCTCATGGAGCACGTTTGTATGCCCTGTGCCCAGGTGTTGTCCCATCGAGCACGCCGGGTGCCGGTAGCCGAAATCCCAGCCCCTATAAAGAGGAAGCCCTCTCACGGGAGTGAGGATCGCTGCGTGCATGCTGTCCCGGAAATGCTCGTAAACGGGATCTCCCTCGCCTAGAAATCCCCAGAGACCGTACACGTACTTACGTTGCTCGCGCTCGCTCAGGTTTGCGAGGTTGTCCTCAATATAGCCATCCGGCAGGTTCGCGGCGTTGTCGAACATCGAAAAGTGGTAGACCACGGAGTCAACCAGCGGTTCAGCGACAAACGCCTTGTGAAGCCAATGGTCAATGTTGGGCGGGTTGGTGGACAGAACCATCCGCCTGGGTCCGATCTTTCCGCGCAGGCGACCCCTGAGAGTCCGGAAATCAGCTTCCGTGATCTCGTCTGCCTCGTCCACGAAGATGGCACCAAAGGCCGTCGAGCCCAGTTTCCGCCAGTCGTCCAGGCAGCGGAACCAGAACCGGCTACCGTTGGGAGCTACGATTTCTTCCTCTCCCTGGGACTTGGTTTCTTCGGCAATGAGCTCCGCAGGGTAGAGCTCCTTGAACATTTCAATGGTGGTATCCCGGAGCGCCGGCCCGGTCTTGCGAAAGAAAACGATCAGTATTCCCGGGAATTCAAAAGCGAGGCACATGGCCTCGTGGATCATAAAGGCCGATTTTCCCGCCCCCCACGCGCCAAGGCACAAGCGGAATTTCGCCGAATCCGCATGCGCTCGACCCTGCGCGGGATTCGGCGTGTACGTTTCCAGCTTCTTCTTGTAGGTTTTAGGAGCTTTCAGGGTCCACTGGTTCTAGCCCTCCGATGTTTTCACTGGCGTCACGTCCACTTGGGGACGCGGGATGTTGAAATTGACCTGTATCTTTCCCCCGCCGTCTTCGCTCATATCTTTGGTTACGGGGACCGCGTGTTTCAGCGCGAGTTCCCAGGCTTTCAGCCGAGTTTGCTTGTCTTGACACTTTAAGAGATCTCTCAATCCTTGCATGGTGCCTGGTTCCATCAAGATCGAATAGAGACCAGACTTCATCATGTCCTTTAGGTCTTCGAGATCTGTGGGTGCCTTGCCGGTCTTTCGCTGCGGGGTTTGGCTTTTTGGTGAGGCTGATAATGCGGGCTCCATGTCGTTTTTTCCTGACTCGTCGCCAGACTTCCTGCCACTCCTCTGCGTCGGGGATAATGGCGGTGGAATCGAGCTTGATTCGCTTTCGGTAGAGAAGTGTAACGGTTGCGGCAACAACGAGGTCAACGAACTTCCACCAGTCCCCGTCTGCGACGGCGATTCCCTTTTTTGTGGGGTAGCAGCGCCCCCGGCGCCAGTGTCTAATATCGGTGTATCCGCGCCCCCCGCGTTCGACGTTTCGTTTTTGCCCTTTGACGTTTTTCGTGGGCTTGCCGCGCTTACTTTCCCCGCCGCGCCAGCAGACCCTTGCTCTAACATCGAGCCGGGACGGGCTTTGTCCTTTGGGAACATCGAGGAAATATCCTCCAACGGTTTCAACCTCTAAGTTTGGGTCTTCGGGTTCCGGGAAGCGGGATTCCAGATAACTCTGGGGTTCCCTGGGTTCCAAGTCCCCGTAGAACGGATCTCGTTTGTGCGGAACACGGGTCTTTTTTTTCATGCGTCAGAAACATCAGAGCGCCGGCAGACGCCAGAAACCCGGCATTTTGATGAACTTCACCAGCATTCGGTGACGAAGCCGAGCCAGCACCCGCTTGGCGCGTTTCGCCGGATAGCCAGAATTCGGCCAGAAGATCTTGCCTATGCGGTAGCACGTCACCCCGCTTTGGTGGAGATCCCAGATTTGCGCGTCTCTCGTGCCGGTGTCGAGCTCGAGCCACTTGCACTTTTCAAGGTAGGCCCTTCGGTAGACTCCAGCTTTCGTGAGAATCGTAACCGGGACCATAGGCGCTCACGCCACGTCGGAGGCCGATTCAGCAGAACCCCTGTGATCTCCACCAGCATGTTGAACCTGGGCGCGTGAGTGCCCTTCACCCTGAAGTGGGTGGAGAAGCGAAGCCAGGCGTTCAGGGTCGCTTCCAGTTCTCGCTTGCGGCTGCGCGGCAGTCTCATACATTGGGTGTAACGGGAAATCGTATAAGATGCCAGAAACACGAACGCCCCGGAGAGAAACCCCCCGAGGCGAACGTGCCACACAGCAGGAAGATACAGCAGGCGCCCCTGGGTGGGGCTGATGCTCAACGGTCCTCATATACTAAGTGGGAAAGAGCGTGTCAACGACAGCGAGGGCGGCACCCAAGATAAGCCAGAGGACCAAGGAAATGGCCCCTCCCTTGGTGAGTAGTGTGAACATGTCACGGTCTTCCGGGTGCTCAAGGAAAAGAACGCTGACGGCGCAGGCCATACACCCCATGGCCGACGCTCCGGCAAGAGTCAGGCAGGCTGCAATCGGCCACCACACGCACACTCTACCTCTCCAGAGCTATGCGGCGGGTGGGGGTGAGGCACCCGCCGATGCTCATACTGACTGACTACTTTTTCGCTGCGGCTATCGCCTGACTCAGGGCGTCAGGCGTCGTCCCCAGCAGCTGCGCGAGCTTGGTGATCACGACGGTGTGCAGGGCGTCGGCTGCCGTCCCCTGCTGCGCCGCGAGCTTGGAAACCTCGTCCAGGTTGTGGACCCGATCACCGAAGATCCCCAGGATCGCTGTTCCGACCTGAGTAATCAGGTTGTTGTTGGTGATCGCCTGGGCCATGCCGAGCGTCGCCAGCGCGTTTCTGGTGGCGTCCTCACTCAGGGCGTTGGTCGTCATGCGGTTGAAGTGAGTCGATGCGTTGGTCTTGCCCGCCGTCAGGTTGGCCAGCTCCTCCGCAACGATCATCTTCATGTTGGCTTTCATCGCCTCATCAAGGCCGACCTCGTAACCACGCTCTATATCGGTAGGCTGCCCACCGCTCACGTCGCTGGTGGCTCTTGGCCTTTGATTGCCCTTCTTGCCCATGTTCTTTCCCCCTCTGTCTTTCGGTTTCGTCATTTTCACCCCTCCGTCCTAGCAGCTTCCGCTGCAAGTCACCATATTAAGCCGCACGCCTCGAAGTCTTGCCCGTGGACCGACCCGGAGCCACTGCAGAGCAGATCTCCCCGGCGCTTCCCAGTCCCAAAAACGAGAATGTGCTTATGCCTATCATCTATACAGGCGTTCAGCGTGCGGACCTTCAGGCGTTTCGGCACTCCCAGGTAACGAGCCTGCTTTCGGTTGAAGACCACGCAGTTGCCCCCGGGATACTCCAGAACTTCGCCATCCGGGATGTTGCACTGCCCTTTGGCATCTCGAGGCCAATAGAGGAACGAGAGCCCGCAGGCCAGAGCCAGAAGAATCGCCGTCAGCACAATCCGTTCTTTCCAAGTCATTCCTGCCCCCTTCTACGTTCGAGGTATTCCGACACGGCCTTGCGAACCAGGTCCGACAGCGTGATCCGCAGGCGCTTCGCTGCGGTGCGCCACCATCTTTCCTCTTCGCTGGTGACGCGGAAATGTATCTGGCCACTCTTGCGGGGAAGTCTCATCTACCTATACAGCCCCCCCTCAAGGCATAAGCCCCCGATTGCGGCTCTGCCCCGGCAAGCTGTTCCTCGAGCGCCTGAATGCGTCCAGTCAGCTCCCCCAGGAAGCGGAGGTGGTTCCGGTAGGTGTCCCAGGCGTCGAAGAGCGTTTTGATCTGCTGGGAATGCTGGGAGATCACAGCCAGAGGGTCAAGAGCCTGCTGGGCTCTTTCCTCCGGCGTCTGCTCTCGCTGCGGCGCTTGCTCGCCCCATGGCTGGCGTTGGTCTAACTCCGCTCTCAACGCCTGCACTTCCGCTTGTAGATTCCCGATCTCCTGATCCTTTTCGTCCAGCAAGGCTTCTACCATTTGCCGCAGTCTGCCCATGGTCAGGCTCCCTGCTGCAGCAGCGGCGGCTCGATCTCCGCGATCGTCACCCGCACGCGCGCACCCGCAGCAACGGCCCGACTGAGCTGGCCGTGCTCTTCGGGAGAAATCTTCGGCAGGGTCAGGTTCAGCTTGGCGTCCTTGGTCGCCGCCTGGTCGAGCTTTTCCAGCCGCCCCTCGAGCTCCCACTTGGTTACTGGTTTCGTCGTCATCTTGCCCTCCATTGGAGTATGCCCGGCTTCGTCCTCTTCTGCGAAGATCTCAGCCGGCGTCTTTCCCGTCATTGCCCCAGCTCCACGTCAACCTCTTCTAACATCTCGCCGTCATCGTCCAGCGACAGGGCGAAATGCTTGTGACACGTCTCGCAGCAAATCACCGTCTCCTTTAGATGTTCCCCCAAAATCCGCTGCTCCATTCGCCTCATTATAAGGAAGTGCCGGATTGCCTCGCAGAACGGGCATTCCAGCGCTTCCAGCTGATCTTTCTTCATTCCCGCGCTTCTACCGCCAGGTCATCCTGAGAAACCTTGCCGGCAATGACCTGAAGGCCGGAATCAACGGCCATCTGAGCGAAAGACTCCCAGTTGAACCCATCGAAGATTTCAGCCCGATCCATGAGAATCAGGCCCAGACTGCCGGCCTTCAGCTTGGCGACCTCGATGCAGATCCTGTGCTTTTCGGCGTCGTTCAGCCGATCGAACGGGATGCCCCCGACCTCGAAGTCACCGTCCACCAGGGCGAGATCCTTGATAGGCAGGTTTTGGAGCTTCGATTCCTTGAGCCCCTGCAGGCCGTCCAGGCATTGGGTCAGGGTGGCCGATTCCGTTTCCAGCGTGGTCGCGCCCCCCTCCATTTCGCTGATCATCCGGCGCGTCTCGGCGGCTTTCGCTTCCTGTTCGATCCGCTCCAGGGCCTGGCCCAGCTGCTCCGAAATACTGTCCAGCTGAGGCTGAATCCCAGCCGCGATCTCGTCGGTTGTCTCCCTGGTCTGTGCGTTGATCTGGTCAACCTGGGCCTGGTGCCGTTCCTTGATCGCGTTCACCCGTTTCTTAGTCTCTTCCTCGATTTCCACGATTTCCTGGGCGGCTTCTTCCTGCGCCGCGTCGATGGCGCTCTGCGCCTTGTCCCGGGCCGCGTGCACCATCTGATTGCCCTGCGCCTGCAGGGCGTCGCGGTTGGCCGTCAGTTTCTCGGCTTCGGCTTTCCAGTCCGTAGCCTCGCCCTCCGGCTCTGCCGGCAAGGTGTTTCGCATCTGCGAGGCGGTCCCGCGCTTCTCGCGCGCCATGGTGTTGATCTCCCGCCGCTTGGAAAAGATCCGGCTTTTCAACTCGTCCAGAAGTCCGAGCGGGTGCTGATCCACCTTCACGGCGGCAACGAATTCCTGGGGAATGCCCAGCTTTCCAATCTCGCTCATGGGGAGATCAATCGGCAGTGCGCCCAGCAGCATGTCAACGCGCGGCTTCGGCTTCATGGTGAGAAACTGGACCGGATCCAGGGAAAGCGAATCCATCGTTTCCTTGATCCAGGTCGCCGGCTTGGAGATCTTCCCGAATTTCGGGTCCACCACAGTGGTCACCGACTTGGCCGGCGTGATCACCTTAAAGACTTCTACGCCGTCGTCCATGTGCATGGTGACCGAGCCCTGGTCCGCTCCCTTACGGAGCAGGGACGGGTCATGGCCCCCGTCCACGAGGTCTTTCAGTGCCGTGAGCACCGAGGTCTTCCCTGCAGCGTTCTTGCCGGAGATCACCGTCAGCGATCCCGGCTCAATGGTCAGGTCTTCGATCCCGAGAATGTTCTTGATAACGATCTGCCGTACTCTCATGTGTAGCCCTCCGTTTCTGCGGTTAATGACTCCCGTGGTCCTTGTGAATGTCGTCCTTCAGCGCCTCTGCCACGCCCTCAATCTCCCATATCGCCGTCATTAGCTCCCCGATTCTTTCCATCAGCTGTGCCTGCTTCGTGCCGCTGTGCACGCCATACAGGGCCACTTCCGTCAGCCGATGCTGGCAGTCACGCAGCTGCTGCGTCACGTTCATCGTGCATCCATCCACGCCTACCGGGTCTAGCGGTTCGTGCAGGATCGGCCTTGTCTTTCTCACTTCGTGCATTTTCTCGCCTTCCTCTCTAATCCAGAGTTTTCCTGTGCCGCGGCAAACAGAGCACACCGTCACTCTCTTGTCCTCACTGTGGACACAGCCGCAGCCCCCGCAGTCGCTACAGCGGACGTAGTAGCTACAGCGGACAAGGTTTCCCCCTACGGACATTCTGGCACGCACACCGAGACCCACGGCCCCGGGCCGGATAGCTGCCCATGCCAATTGTAAGTTTCTGCGGCGTACTCGTAACAATGCCCTGGCTTCACGTTACCCTGCTTCCTGAGCCTCCCTCGTGCCCCCGGCTCGTCACGCCATTCGTAGACAGGCTGCGCGTTTCCCGTCCAAGCGAGAATACCGCAATAGCTTCCTTTACAGCTCGGCCCCGGCCAGTCTTCGGGCGCCGCGCTCTGGTTTACGCGATGCAGTCGGTACGAGTAGACCCGCGCCGTGCCGGTATAGCCGGGGTGATCCCACTCGAGCTTAATCGTATCGCAGCTCTCAGCTGTGGCGGTTAGGTTTTGTGGCGGGTTGGGATTTTGCGGGCACGTTCCCGTTGTCCCTGACACGGCAGTCGAGTGTGCGCTGAACCCATACATGTTGACCGCTTGCACCGTGTAAGTGTACGTCGTGTTCTCCTCCAGCTGCCCGTCAATGTGATAATTGACTCCTCTAGCGAAGCCGAGCGGTGCCCCGTCTCGGTGAAGTAGGTAGCCAAAGGTGGTGGGATCCCATCTCCACTTTACGAAGAGACGCGGCATGTCGAACACGCACTTGACGGTAAGCTGCTGCACCATGACCCTCTCAGGTGGATCAGGCACTTGGGCGAGCGCACCGGATGCACAGAGACTCATTGCTAAAGTGAGTGTGATCTTTTTCATCGGCTTCCTCCCTCTTTCTCTTCGCGGACAGCTTGCGTGAACACAAATGTATCGTGGTGCCGGTCACAGAAGCACGGACTCTTGAGAAACGCCTTGACTTCTTCCGGCGTGAACGAGAGGCGCCACTTTTCCTTGATCTCTAAGCGCTTTTGCAGGTAGTTGCAGACATTCGCAGACGGTAGCCAATCCTGTGGCGGCTTTGACTTCTTGCTCCTATTCGCGCTTGCCTCTACAGCCCAGACGTTGCCGGGATCGTTGGCAAAGTTCCTCATGCGATGCCGGCCCCACTGCCAGCCGCCGTCGAAATGGGCTTCCTCGAGCGACACCACATGGTCAATGTCGAGATCCCCGGGATCGGTGAATTCCTTACTCGTGTAGGGACAGATCCAGGTTCCGGAAGCGACCTTGCATTTCCTCTCGTCCTTAAAGACCACGGGGGTCAAGGACTGCGCTATCAGCGTTTCCTGCCGTGTGTTCTGACAGTCCTTGTCGGCGTCTATCCAGTGCTTCCACTGCTTGCGTTCGTAAGTAGGGACTAAGAAGGTACTTGTTTCGATCGGCGCGGGAGACACCACTATTTGCTCAATCAACGGCGCTTTCAGATCCTGCGCCAAGGTGGTCGTGGTGGTTGTCGTGTCCGGTCTTTTGTAGGTGACCGTCTTGACGTTGCTCCTAGGGCTTTCCCTGCCGTCCACTGCAACGCCTATCAGCAAGAAGGACCAGGTCTGACCGGAAGGCCAGTTCGCGGAATAATGGCCCTCGCACAGGGTAGATCGGCAGTGACTGTTAGCGGGAAACTCTACCCGCGTTCCGTGGGCGTCGTGCTCCGGCAGCCAGTTCCCGTCCTCCCTCGAGCATTTCCCCTGGCAGGAGTAGGCATCGTATTTCAGAATTCCGGGGCTCTCCGAGGGCTTCCACTTCCAGCTGACGGTGACGCGATCACTCCCAATGGCCGGAGTGCTGCTCACCCAGGCGAGTAGAATCACCAGCAGGGCACACTTTGACAGGAATCCTCTTTGCATGTCGTTCCTCCATTTCCCCTATCGTTACGGCTACCAGGAGGGAGAGCACGCCCAGAAAGAGCAGCGCGGTCAGTATCCCGACCTGCCAGCCCCGCCAGAATTCCTCAGTCGGTGGGGTCATCGTTTCCACTTCTTGACACCATACCAGCCGATCAGCACAACCAGGCCGGCGAGCATCAGAACCGCAGCTACACGCCCCACGACCATGAGAGCATCCCCGACGACCACAAACGCCTCAGCAATCGGCGTGAGATCCGCGTCGAGAATCGCCGGCCCGAGCTCTCTAAGGCTGGTAGCTTTCATGGATCTCCCGCCAATCCGCCCAGTCGTAGTCGGCCCAGCCGTAGCTGGGCACAGAGACGCCTACCCTCTTTAGGTAGATCTTTATCCAGGCCAGTTCTTCCCAGATCTTCTTGAAATGCGCGTGTAGGAGTGAATTGTCCTGGTGGCGCCGTATGAATTGCGGGCTCTGCAACAGCTGCATGGACAGCTGCTGCTGTGGCCCCACTTGCCATTGATAGCCACCAGGCCCGAGGCCCAGGCCGAACGCATGCCCGATGCCGCCAAGGCCGGCGAATGGGCTCTGGGGGATCATCCCTCCCCCTTTGCTTGCCTGACCCGCTGAAGCAAGAACGCGCCAGCGTTTTCGATGCTCTTGACCCGGCAAGGGTCGCACACGTCGGCTTTGTCCAGACCCCCTGATTTCACCTGGCGTCGGCGGACAGCTATCTGAATATCCATAGTGATTACGTGTTCCTCGTCTTCACGGACAACCTGCGTCTCATGAAAAACGTAGGGCTCGGCGCTCACCCCCGCCGCTTCCTGCTGGCAATCATCACAGATGATCACGGAGCGGCGGGTCATGGCTTGTATCCCACTATGAACGAGTGCGCCGGAACGCGCACAGCCGGGGCTGGCCCTTCCTTGAACACAGCGAACCAGGGGACCAGGCCGCATTCACCGCGCTCCTCATACGCTACGATTCTGGTGACTTTATCGTAGCCCACCCGCCATCCGTCGCCGCCTTCCACCTGAGTCAGCTGGTAAATATGGTCAATCTCCCGGTCATCCTCGAGTATGGTCCGAATCTCGCTCATGGCCTCACTTCCGCGCCATCTGATCCAGGGCGTACTTCAATGCTGAGATCTCGCCGCTCTGAAAGTGAGTGTTGGCCCGCAATTGGCGGTAGCTCGCTTCTGATTTGGCCAGCTCTTCCTGTGTTCTCTGCAGGTTCGCCACCACGTTGTCATAGAGCCTGCGGCTGACGGTGCGCTTTGGTCTTTTGGTCTTCTTGGTTGCCATAGCTTCACCATTCATTTTGGTGCTGGTCCTGCGATGACGGTCAGCACGGCGTTGTGGTGAATGCCGTACTTCTGAATCACCGCCAGGAATGCCTCTTCGTCATAGGCAAGAGCCTGCTGCCGGTGATCTCTCTCCATGTTCAGCGCCTTCATGGCTTCCATCTCGAGGAGCGCGCAGGCAACCTGGGATTGAATGTACGCGGCCTTGGTCTCCGGAGTCCACATCATAAATCCCCCTTAATCAGATCCTTTACGTTCGTAACGTCAACGCTCATTCTCTAGCCCTCCCTTCACGCTCCCCTTGCCATCACAAGTCCCCGTACTTTCTCGATCAGTCTATTGAACACCAACCGCGCATTCATCCGACCTTTGCGAGGATCCTTGGGCAATGGACCCAAGGCACGCCTACTGAGATTGACCAGCTGCCTATCGGTCAGCGTCTTAGGCTGTCGCTTGCGTGCCGCCGCGACTCGTTCAAGGTCGATACGAGAAGGAAGAATCCGGCAGCGCAGGCCATTCCACGTAAACCGATCAGCACCGCGCAGATGCTCGCAGACCTTGACGAGCTCGTTATGGTCGGTTCGCTTGCGCCTGAAATGCTCTCGGACCCAGTGCTTCAGCGCATCCCTTCTCTTCTTCCCCTCCGGAATATCCCTCAGCCGAAAAGCAGCTGCCGCACCCACCGCATCAGTCGGAAACGTGACCCCCACCGGCCCTTGCGCGAAATACACCCGCCAGATCTGGTCGAGTAACACGGATATGCCCATAGCAACCTGCATCTTGTCGTCAATCTCTTTGTCTATAATCCCAATGCTTCCTTTCTTACAGTCCGTGCCAATCCGCACCCAATGGCCCTTGCGGTATCCGAGAATAATCTCATCTTGCCATACCGTTGTCGTTCCGGTGCTGCGGTTCCGGACCACCGGGACTATCGAGTACCTTACCGTATGCGGCAGAACCATACGGAGCCGGCCCCTTACGTCATGCCAATTCACGCCTTGGATGCGGGACAGTATTACCCCGTAGTCCTTACGCTCCCCCGAATCGCTGTCGCCAATCGAGGCCATTACCTTCGCATCCGTAATGTCCATGAAATGTGGAGGAAGATCGCTCGCAATCTCTAGCCTCTCTTCCTTGCTTCCATTACGGAAATCCACGTCCCACATGACAAGCGGCCACAATCCATCAAAAACTCTGCAGTCCAACATCCCCCATTTGCGCTTGGGCATTTCCAACACATCCAGCACCTTTTCTAGCCGCTCCTCTACTTCCAAGTCCGACCCGGGTTGTATTGCCGCCAGGGGGCTCTCGAGGTCGTCCAGGTTCTGCATGGGATCGAATACTGCCTCTTGCTTCTGCATCTACGTCTTGCCTCCTCGTGGGTCAGCTCCCCGCTCCTTCAAAACCCTCACAGCCATGCCCCCCTGGTACACATTTGGTACACACGAGTCAACCGCCCTTCCATTCCCCCACCCTCTCCGGTAAACAGCAACCAGAGAGGGTGCAGAGCCGGAGAAGAAACGGCCCGGTGAGCCATGTAGGACCAGCAACAAAAAGGGGCGCTAGGACTTGCCTGCCCCTTCGCTGTTCACCGCTTCACCCGCCAAAGTAACCCGAGAGGCACCCCGGAGTGACCCGTGATCTCTGCACCCTCTCCCCCACTATCGGAGGGCTGACGCACATGGACCCCAAACACTGCGAGCACTGTCAGAATCTCACCGATACGCTCTGTGACCGCCTCGATTCTAACTGCTCCCATACCATCTGCACCAAATGCTGCCAGATCATCAGAGCTGGTCGCTACCCCGAAACTGCTCCCCTTCACGCCTGCCCCCTCTGTCAGACAGTCCCCGTCCTCCGCGTCCTTGAGCTCATCGGCTACGCTAAACCCGCAGCCCGAAACCCCGCCTCGACCAATCACGACTGACCCCCGCCTAACCATCCCCTTGCACGGGGGGTCTATCAGTAACAATTCCGATTAGCACCTACAGCAGTATTACGATTCTCAAAAACGTAACACTTCCTGATCAAGTACCCAGATCCCCAATTTCCTTCACCTTTTCGCCTGACCAGCCACCCGACCTTGACAGTCAAGCAAGTGAACCCCCCTATATACCCCCCAGTCGGAGTCGCTTCCCTCCTGAACTCTCCCTCGACCAATACCAAGACCACGCCTGACGGCGTGAGCCCCCCCCACACACACACCCACACACAGCCCCTCATCTCTACCGAGGCCCATGACACAGCGTGGTACACAAGTCGGTAGGTGAAAAAAACGGCTGGGGGGGGAAGGAGCAGGGGCGAGACCCCCCTTGGGTCGATCGGGGTGGCCACACCTGGGCGTCCCATTGCTGACAGCCCCCCTGGTCCTGGTCCTGGGCTGTCCTAGACTGTCGCAGTCTCAGACAAGCCTGTATCGACAGCCTGCATGGAGGCGAGGCAACGCCAGCAAGCGTTACCCTCGCCAGCCGAGAGGCATTGTCAACCTAATGAGCCAGCAAGGTTGACAACGACTGGGAGCGTGGGCGCCTCGATTCGAGCGGAGCCGCGGCGTGACGCCTCGACTAATGCTCGACCAATCTAGTCGATCATTCCTTGCATGCAGCTGTCGGGTTCGTGTCGGGTAGCTGTCGGGTGCTTGTCGGTTACGTGGTCAGTCAATGAATTCAGGCATTTAACCGCTTATAGTGCGTGCAATGTTCTTGTAAGTAGCTGATCTGATCGGGCTTTTTGGTTCGATCGTCATAGTGCTTACCGAAGCCCGAATCCGGGTTTCTTGACTCACCGTCTGTGCCAAGTCGTTACAAATCAGTCACTTGCTAGCACCCTCTTGACAATCACTCCCCGTGTACGTACAAGCGGTGACAGCAGGAAACACACGAGGGAGGGACGATATGCAACAAGCTCAGGGTATGGAGTACAGAGACGCAGCAGACGCGCACAAGGTTTGCGAACGCTGCCAGGGACATGGCTTCCTGCACGTGTGCGATCTCTGTGGAACGCAAACAGACGCCTTTGTGGATCGGCGCAGCCTTGCAGATCTCGCCCAGGAAGCGCTGGACGTAATGCTCTCGGACCCGCAGAACGCAAGCAACCTTTCCGGCGTGGTGCTGTCATGGGGGAGAGCGATCAAGAGGCTTCGCAACCTGCTAGGACGTGAGGGCGCCGCTACGGATGAATTGAATCGTCATCCGATCAACCAGCTGTGGGCTGACAAGGTGGCGCATCTGACAAGGATGCAGGGCGTATCTTACAAGGCGCTGGCGGCTTACGAGAAGGTTTATCAGCTGGCGCGCAAGGACGCAGCTGACGCGGTAGCAGCTGCCGTTGACTACGTGGAAAATCCCCAGGATTGAGAATCACACACGGGGCGGCTTGGCTGTGCAGGCTGTCCCCTGAGTGATTGTCACTCAACACACACAGGGAGGGCTAATATGCAACCACAGGGGTCTGAATACAGAGACGCAGCATACAGCAGGTTCAAGCGGGCAATGGCGACGATCGAAGAGCAAGGCGGGTTTATCCAAGTGAACCAAGTGGACGCGCTGAAGGGCTGGAATCGGCTGATGCCGGTCCTAGTACGCTGTGGCGGCTGTCGGTTCACTTGCCCGATTCAGGACTTGGAGACGTTGACGGGCTACGTCGAGCAAGCTGGTGACTACGTTCGCGACGTGAGCCTGCCCGCTGGGCGTCGCTAGCTGTGTTTCGAGCAATAAGGGGCCGATGAATGGCCACCACTAACACACAACGGAGGGATTGAGAGATGCAAAATCAACGGCGTAGACGGCAATGGCTTCCCCGCGAGGAATACCTCGCCAGGAAGGCCGAGCAAGGCCAGAAAGCGTTAGAGCGTGCCCGGGGCGGGTTCTCGCCCAGAAATGAGGCGATCGTCATCCAGGCTTTCGTCGAGCGCGGCATTCCCGAGCATGAGATCAAGCCACGGGAGAATTGCTTGGTAGTGCCCGCCTGGAACGCGCTGGGCCGAAAGGTTCGCAAGGGTGAGAAGGGTGTGCGGATCGTCACCATGCGACCCGTCAAGGATGAGGCAGGCGAGGATACAGATACCATGATGAGCACCACGGCCTTTGTGTTTCACATCAGCCAGACTGAGGCGAGCCAGAAGCCTGCAGAGGGCCGCGATCCTGCGTTCCCGGGTGACACGCATAGTCATTTTGACGGCAGACCCGCTTGGCAGCATTGAGCCACGCGAGCATGGGCGCCTTCCTCGGAGGGCGCCTTGCTGGCGTTGCATGGTGCAGCGTCACGGGGGGCGTGGTCGTGGTCAATAACGGTCTGGCGAGATCGGAGTTGTGGGAAGCCACGACGGCGCCCCCTGCCTCAACACACACATAGGGAGGGCAGGATTATGTTACTCAACAGAGCGAATTTGGAGATCGGGGCGCTGTGCTCGGATGACGACATGCGCTTCAACCTGGGCGGGGTCTACGTCGGGCCGGAAGGCCAGACCGTGGCCACCAATGGCCACTACCTTGGCGTGGTGTCAGCGTGCCCGCTGCCGGCAGAGGAGTTTCCGAGCGGATCGGGATACTACCCGTCGGATGAGCCGCTAAAGGGGTTCATCATGCCAAAGCAGGCAGCGGCAGCGATTGCAAAGGCGTTGCCGAAACGGTCAACCGTACCGATTCTCAGCGCTGCAGCCATCGACGTGGCGCACACCAATGTCAACGGCGAGATCCGGGTTCACGCCGTCGGCCCGGGCCGCGACATGCCAGGGGCCAGCCACTACGACAAGATTCTCGGCGAGTTTCCCGATTACACACAGGTTCTCCCAAAGGGTGAGCCGGCAGCCACGATCGGCTTGAACGTGGACTACCTCGAGAAGATCTGCCGCACCATGAAGCGTTGCGGGGTCACCGGCGGCGTCAAGCTTGAGATCATGGCCAGGGATGGCTTGCCCGATGATTGCAGCCCTGTGCGAATCAGCGCCAAGAACGATCAGGGCCAGGAAATTACCGTGGTTTTGATGCCCTGCAGGCTGTAGGAGTCAAGGAAACAGGTCTACATGGGGGGGGGCGTCGAGATGGCGCCCCCCTGATGACAAGGGAGGGCTAGAGCGATGGTCAAAGTGGGGCACATAGTCAAGATCTACACGGACCCAGAAGGCCGCCACGGTTATGAAGGCACGGCGCTGGTGTGCAAGATTTTGAACGAAGATGATGACGGGCAAGTGTGCCTGATTCAATTCGGTGGGAAGGGTTATGACGGCAGCTATGAAGTGCGGCGGATACACTCAAGCCAAGAGCCTGAACCGCCAACGTATTAGGGAGGGCTAGAACGATGACGACAGAGCACGACGAGACAAGCGTAGTGGCCGTGGGCAATCCATTTGACGGGATTGTTCTTTACGGACCATTCAAGACGGCTGACGAGGCGAATGGATGGGCTGACTGTAATCCCGTAACCGACCTCAGTAATGAAACGTGGTGGGTTATGCGATTGGAGCGAACAACCGACGATGGGGAAGGCTAGGGCATGAAAATCAAGGGATATGAGATAAAAGAAGGGGCGTACCTTCACGGGGCGGACCTTCACGGGGCGGACCTTCGCGGGGCGTACCTTCGCGGGGCGTACCTTCGCGGGGCGAACCTTCACGGGGCGT
>JABAHP010002967.1_pt1 | contig 47234 bp, 64 predicted proteins | sample 7062081 | NCBI WGS metagenome assembly JABAHP01 (sample SAMN14534357, study PRJNA622989) | marine sediment metagenome | biome: marine biome [ENVO:00000428]; feature: marine pelagic biome [ENVO:01000023]; material: deep marine sediment [ENVO:00002113] | place: India: Gulf of Kutch | collected...
TGGCAACTTCTACAATGAGCTCGGTGGGCTATTCATGGACGAGACGATGCCGCGAGGAGTCGACGAATGGGCCAACCCCGAGATCGTTTGTCCCGATGAATGCCAGCTGTTCGAAGACTTGGTGTGGGAAGAAGTAGACGCGGCTCGCTGCACCGAGATTGTGTTTGCAGGAATCAACCCACATGACGGTGTGATCGAACATGTGGTCGCGTGCGGGCTGTGGACCGAGATCAAGATGAGCGAAGACATTGTTGGTGAGCATCCCGAATACGAGTATGTCGTGACGTTGTGGGGATGCCCGGAAGATCACGAATTTGAGACGGAAGAGATATAGGGGGCGCGCAAAAGGGCTCCGGAGACAACCAACCCGGAGCCCTCTTGTGTGCTAGCTACGGAACGCGCAGATCGTGACCGATGTCGTTGCCGAATAGTCGATGTAGATCTTCCCGGCGTCTGTCCCGCTCGGCTGGTTGTAGTCGGACGGGGCAAAGAAACCGATGTAGCCAACCTGCCCGGCACCGACCACCATCGTGCGGTCGGCCACAGCCAGATCGCCTTGCACCACAGCACCGGTTTGGATTGTGATTGTCTTGGACGATGCGTCGTCGTTGCGAACCTCTAGCCACAGCTTGCCGTCGTTGGCGATCATGTGGCCGTCGGCAATCGCGGCAGTGAATGTCGGGTTGACAGAGCCAGCTTGGCTGACCGCTGTCGCTGTTGGTAGATCTGTGCGAGCCATGAGTACTCCTCTGATTTTGCGTGCGCGCCACATAATGGTAACCAGAAAACCCCGGAGAGATAGTGACTTGGGTAGATGGATCGATTACAATCCAATGCCCGACGTGTGATAGGAGCAGAGATGCAAATCGTTCAGGGCGAAGGTGGAGAAACCAAGCCGAGAGCTATTCGAACATCATTTGTTATCAACCCGTACTGGCACGATTGGGTTGAAGAGATTTCGGAAAGGATGGGGATCTCGAAATCGCAGATTTATCTGACCGCGTTGAGCGAATACCGAGACCGCATGGAAGGGAAAGCGGTTGATGCATGGGACACGGCAGATGATGATCCCGGTTATGACCCGCATCACTTCTACACGCATAGCCAAGACAAGAAGGGTCACAGTTTCCATGCTCGGGTGAACCTGCCGAAACCATTAGCCGGCGCTATCGGGGCATTGGTGCAGTCGGGTCGGATACCGCAATACCGAACTACTGAAGACGTGATCAGGGACGCAACATATCACCGGGTCAAGCAAATAGCTCATGCGATCGACGACGGGGAGCTGGAAGAAGCGGTAGACATGGCGATGTTGCTGGCCGATGAGCTCCAGATGATTGCGAAAGAAGATGAGGCTGAGAGTTTGCTGGCCGCGATGAGAAGCAACATTGAGCGCATGTGGGCGCGGGGGGAGCGGGCCGCGTTAAGGCGGTACCTGGCTGAGAGAGAAGCATTGGTTGATTCGATCCCGGCTCCGTGGAGTGACGAGTTGGATGGGTTGATCAAGGCATATCGGAAAAAGCTGCAGAAGGGGCGGCGGCGTGGGTGAACTAATTCCCGAGTCCGACATGTATATGGGAACAGGGCCGGACTATCCGTTGTATGTAGAGCTGGTTGGGATGGATGGGAAGCCAATACCGGGACTAGTTGAGGAGATCTTGAACATCACCGAGTTCGAGAACGCGGACGGGTCGATCAGTGTCGACGGGGCTGATGTTCGCATGTGGGTTCCCGAACCGGTTGATGTTCATTCGGTCGACATTATCGATGCCGGGGGGAAGCGGGTTGCCCGATACATTGTTGATGCCAACATTTTTGATGCCCCCAGGTTCATTGACGTGGAATGGCATCCGGGCGGGTTTATGCAATACCTAATCTTGCAGGATTAGTTTGACGAGTTATACTGTCCTGACTCTGTTGACGTGGAGGAAGACGTGACCTGTAGTTGCAATTGTGGATGTGAACCCTGCAACCCAGACAAATGGGAATGCGATGATGAATGTTGTGACCAGTGGCACGACGATCCGTGGTGTGCTTGTCGGGGGATTGGGTGTCCCTGCATAGACGAATGCGGGTGCGGCGATGTCTAAAAACCTTTGGACAACTGTCGACAGCAGCAAAGAAGTCAAGGCGCGGAAGTCGCTACAAGACCGGGCAATGAAACGGACAGTGACACNNTGACACAACGCGGAGAGCGGCAGTGGGTTGTCGAAGGCGAGAAACGGTTCAGCGATACCCAGCCGCAGTATCAAGTCAAACTACCCGAAGGCGCAACCAAATACACCTGTTCTTGTCACACCACTATGTACGGTGAGGCGCGGCGACGAAAAATGTGCAGCCACGTTCTCGCTGTTGTGTTATGCCGGCGCGGAGCAAAGGAATACCATTCACAGATTTCTTCGGGGGTCGACCTTCAGGACAACGACGTTCCAGGGGAACAGACAGAATTCCTGGAGATGAACCGTGGCGAGGGCTCCTCCCATTCCCCCTCTCCCTCCTCGCCCGATCATGCCTCGTCGACCCCCGAAGAAGATTTGGAAAAAGAGACAACTGTTTCAGAAACTGTTGATAGATCCCCGGCCACCGATGATGTCTCCGCGTCCGTCATCGAGATCTGGCCGGCTGGCGGGGGAGTGGGGTTCGAGCTCCCGACGACCGCCCCACCCCCCAGCCACCCCATGTTCGGCACCACACCGATCCCGTCGCAATTCACCGAGTTTCGCAACGGGCAATGGGAAGCGATTAAAGAAACCGTCGAGCATCTGAGTGAAGAAGATATCAAAGTCGTGTTTCTGTCTGCACCAACCGGTAGCGGCAAGACGTTGATTGGCGAAATGGTGCGGAGGCTGTATACAAAAGATTCCCCAACCCCGTTTCTGTGCACAACGAAGAGTTTGCAGAACCAGATCGAGCGGGACTTCACTTATGGCCGAGTGATCAAAGGACGGAACAATTACCGCACCGAAGCCCGTCCAGATTTGACCACTGAAGATTGCGACGGGTCGTGGGCTGAAGGCCCGGATTCGTGTTCATGGTGCACCTCGCTACACACCTGTCCTTACAATGTGGCGAAGAATGAAGCAGCGATTGCCCCGCTCGGGATTCTCAACACCGCGTATTTTCTCTACGAGTCCCGCAACGAACAGTCAAGGTTTCGGGGTAGGGATCTGGTCATCATTGACGAAGCCGACACGCTAGAAAACCAGTTGATGAACCATGTCGAGACAGTGATTGGGCCGCGCATCAGACAGCAGCTCGGGGTTCATACGTTGCCGAAGAAAACGGTAGCTGCAGATTGGGAGCGGTGGCTGATAGACGAAATGTTGCCGGCGATTACGCAGCGCCAGAACGAGCTGGGGCGACAAGGGTCATTACTTGGCACCCCGATCAAGATGCAACGGGAACGGCGGCGTCTGGCGCAACTGAAGGGCCAGATAAAGCAGATGCTGTACCACGCCGACGAGAGTGGCATGGAAGAGAATTGGGTATTGACGGGATACGAACGGGCATCGGGGGACAAAGACGCCACGCTGGTGTTCAAACCAATCCGTGTCGATGAAGTCGCACATGAAGTGCTGTGGCGAATGGGTCACAAGTTCCTGTTGATGTCGGCCACGCTGATTTCGCCAGAACAGATGGCCGAGGATCTGGGGCTGGAAGATCACCAATGGGCGTTTGTCGAAATGCCGTCTGTGTTTCCTGTCGAGAACCGACCAGTGTTCAGTGTTGGGAAGATGCGGATTACGCAGAAGACGAAAGACGAAGCGTATCCGGTGCTGGTCGAACAGGTCGGGGAAATCATTGAAGACAACCCCGGAGCTCGAATGCTCGTCCACACTGTCTCGTATGACCTAACCCGGTATCTCTACAACAACCTCGGGAGTGGTCGCGTGATGACGTATTGGAACAGCGGCGAGAGAGACGCGGCGCTGGCGAGGTTCTTGGACCGGCCCGATGCGGTGATGCTGGCCCCGAGCTTTGAGCGTGGCATCGATTTGCCAGAAGAAGACTGCGAAGTGCAAATTATCGCCAAAGTTCCATATCCATATCTCGGTGACAAGATGGTGAAGGCGCGGATGTATTCGAGAGGCGGCAAGAAATGGTACGCGGTGCAGACGATTCGTGCGATTGTGCAAATGACGGGTCGAGGGATGAGAAGCAAAGACGATTGGTGCGATGTCTATATCTTGGACCGTCAATTCAATCGGCTACACAAAGATAATGGCCGGCTGTTTCCCAAATGGTGGTCCGATGCGTTGGTGGTTTCCCCCAACAATCCAAAAAGCCGGCCGCTGAAGAAGGCAGCAGAGACGAGGAAGAAAAATAGGCTGGCGCGGATTTATCAAAGCTGATAAGATTGCAGGCCCGTGACTGGGAGATGTATAGAGATGCAGGAGGTGCCAAGATTCCAACCCCTTGATGGCAGGTAGTTGCGCCATCACCATAATTCTCCTGTGGGTGTCTAAGGAATTACGCCCCAGGTTGTTTCCAACGTGGAAAGGAAATCACATTGTCAAAAGATGATTGGGGCACAACCTCTGGCCTTCTCGACGACTACGACTTGAATGTCGAGACCGCTTGGTTCGGACCCGACGAGGAGAACGACGACGATCGTACCTTCCTCTTCTTGCAGGGACCGGCATATCAGGACGGCGAGCTTGTCGAGGAAGAGCAGCGCGAGCGGTTCGGAACCGGCAAAGGCTGGGAAGTTGTTGACGAAGGAACGGCCGTCGAGCATGGCTCGGGCCGCAACAAGTTCAACACGCAGTCAGGTGTTGGGAGGCTTGTCAATGCTTCCGTAGCGCTCGGCGACAAGGAAGCTGAGCTGCTGGGCAAGCGCGGGGCTCCGTACCAAGCCAAGGTTTGGGACGGTCTCGTAATCCATTTCGAGCGCAAGGTTGTCAGTCGGTTCAAGAACGACGACGGCGAATGGGTCGAGTGGGAGATGGCGTTGCCAACCTCCATCACCGAAGCCAAGGCGAAGAAGAAGCCGGCAGCGAAGAAGGGTGCGAAGAAGGCCCCGGCGAAGGGCAAAGGCAAGGAAGCCACCCTCCGCAAGAAGCTCGTCAAGCTGGCCGGCGACCATGAGGACTTCGATGAGTTCGTGGAAGCGGCTCTTGACGAATTCCCCGAGGTTGAGGACTTCGACGACCTGTACGCCGACCTGATGGACGAAGACGGGATCTTCGCAGAGGGATAAAGAGTTGGGGTAGTGGCGGGTGAGCGTTTCTGGATGCCTTTCCGTCACCCGCCACCCTTGACAGAAAGAGAGATGCCATTGGCTGAAACAAACAAGAAACCTGCTGCGAAGAAGGCCACGAGCCCGACCAATCGCAAGCAGCGGACAACTAAGCCGGGGACGTTCCTGGCGATGGTTCGAAACCTGATGGAAGAGCACGACCTGAAGCCTGGAGATGAGATTCAGGGTTTGATCGACGCTCTCGAAGACACAATCATCGCTGAAGCGATCGCCGGCAGCTGAGCAAAGATCTTGGCGGTGCGGGGAGAAACATATACGAAAGTATCCGCACACATCGGCCCGCTGCGAGCAACTGACAAGGGCAAGCAGAACGTCGAGCTCCCCGCACCGCTGAGAGAAAGGTAGAGATGGACATCCCCATTTACTGCAGCCGATGCTTGGAAAACGAGGTAGAGGACTACGGAATACCTTGTTACGAATGTCGCTGGATCTGCCCTGAATGTGAAGGGCTGGGGGGTTGGGTGGGGGTAGACAACATGGACGTGGACGTGTGCTCGACATGTAAGGGAAGCGGGAGGATTGATGACGGGGAGGCGTTGGGAGAATGGGAGACAACGTGACCGATGAAATCACATACACCATTTGTGGAGAGCGCCACCCTCACGCCGAACCATGCGATTTACCGATGGGTCACAACGGCGACCATGTTGGCAACTCGCCCACACATTGGTATCGAATCAAGTGGCCCAATTCATGGCCACCCCCTCTTCGGGCAGAAGATTTCTTTACCAAAACCGATTCGGGAACTAGCGATGACTGAAATCCCTATCGAGCGCCCGATCCATGACAAGTGTTACTGGTCATCCTGGCACAACAACTTCGTGATCTATGAACCGGCACCAAGGGGTTACCGGACATGTCAAGAAGACCACGGGCTGGCTGGAGACCTTGAAACTATTTTGCACCGAACTGTTTACGCAGCCGCAATGGGGCCAATAGGGGGAATAGAGACCGCGGCCCAGATCATCAACTATGTGAACGTTTTCAACCAGGGAGAGGAACAGGATGGGTGACAACAGACCGATCGCATACAGGGAAGACAACAACTCGATCTATCGTGCATCCGGTGCCGGCTCATGTGTCCGGGCCTTGGTGGCTGCAATGAAAGGCTATGAGGAGAACCGCAGCCAATTTGCCGATCGGGTAATGACAACAGCTGCGGGTGAAGGCAATCTGCATGAAGGCGCAATTGTTGAAGCGTTGACAGATCAGGGCTGGAAGATTGGCGGGGCACAAGAAGAAGTAGATGTCAAGATCCTGCCCCGCATCTTCATTCGTTTCCACCCAGATGGAATAGGCCGGCCACCCCGAGCTCGCAAAGACCGTGTAATCGAAATCAAGTCCATGTCGAAGACGCGGTACAAGAAATGGTTGAGCTATCCCGACGCGGCCACCGCTCTTCTCTCTCCCGACTTCATCAAATACGGATTTCAGATCTCGATCGAGATGCACCACTACGGCATGGAAGCCGAATATGTAGTGAAAAACCGGGACAGCGGCGAGATGAACATCCAACACCTTTCCTCGCCACCCGTGTCGTTCAAACAAATCAGACGCAGGATCATCGAAGCGGAGAAGTGGCGGAAACAGGACGATCTGCCACCGTGTGATGTAACCAGTGCCGAGAAGTTCTTCTGCCCCTTCCCGTATCTCCACGACGACAACCCGTTTGGTGACGAAGATGATTTGGATATCGACCCGGTTGATTCGGTAGACAACGCGGTGCTGTTGGGACTAGTTGAACATCACCAAGAACTGACGGTGAAGATGAACCGCGGGAAGATGGCTGAGGAAGAACGGCGGGACGTGAACAAGCGGATCAATGAGTTTGTGCAAAGGGGGGACACGAAACTCATTGGGCAGTACAAAGTGACCGGTGCCGGGGGGAGCAGGAAGTATCTCGACAAGGATAAGCTGGCTGAGAAGCTGGGAATCGAGAGAGGGAAGCTGGACGTGATGATCGAGGAATGCCAAGGGGTTAATGAATACCGGTATCCGAGAGTGACGAAGGTGGGATAAGACATGCTGCAACCACACCCTGACCGCAACGCCCCGGAACGCCAACTCATTTACGGCGGCGAGAAGGTAGGCAAATCAACCTGTTGGGCCGACATGATTATGAACGCCCAGAAACACGGATTCGACGGCAAGTTCTATCTCATCGACACGGACCATACGTGGAACAAGATGGCCGACATGTGGTTTCCGAAAGCCGAGAAGAGCGGGTTGGTAGAGGTCGCTCAGCCGTTCGATCTACGTGAAGCCCTGGTCGTGTCGAAAGAGGTGAGTCGTGCCGCCAAGAAAGGCGACGTGATCATTATCGACATGCTCGACTGGGCGTGGGACGAAGCACAATATCTCTACATCAATGAGGTGATGGGGGAGGAGCCCGAGGATTACTTCTTGGCGATGCGAGCTGAAGTGAAGAAGGCCGAGGATGCCGGGAAGGGCCACGCCGCGCAGTTTGGTGGACACGAAGGGATGGACTGGACATTCATCACCAAGGTGTACAAACGATTCGAGTTGCCGTTGACGATGAAGACCCGAGCTCACACTATCGGGATTACATCTGAGCGGAAACTGGACGTGAACCGAGGAGCAACAACCGACCAGATCAAACGGTACAAGATCGCTAACGGGATGGCCCCGGTAGGGCAAAAAGGGATCGGGTACCGCTTCGACACGATTCTGAGAATGCTGAAACGAGCGAACGGGGACCGGCAGATGGTGATGGTAGGGGACAGGGCTAGGGAGGATCTGTGGGAAGAGGTAGTGGGGAGTCGGACGATTGATATTGGGGACTTTCCGAACCGGGCATTTGTGCGCCAGTATTTGAGGAGGATTGGGGGCTGGGAAGTGCGGCAGAGGAAGGGGAAGAAGTAGTTAATGGGACTTCAGATTGTCCCCGTTTCTTTCCGAGAGGCCAAGGACTTCGTGAATCAACACCATCGCCATAACCCAGCACCAAGGGGCTGGAAGTTTGGAGTGGGAGTTGAGGAGGATGGGGTTCTGGTTGGGGTTGCCATGGCAGGAAGACCCGTAGCCAGGGCTTTACAAACCCGATTTACCCTTGAAATTAACCGGGTTTGCACAACCGGAGCGCGAAACGCCAATTCGATGCTTTACGCAGCAATCAGGCGCGCGGCAAGGGCTCTTGGCTATCAAACCATCTACACCTACACAATGGAAGGAGAGTCGGGTAGCTCCCTCAAGGCCGCTGGTTTTCGATTAGAAACCGAACTGAAAGCACGAAAAGGATGGGCCGGCTCAAGTAAGCAACGCACTCGCCAAGATAAATCGTTGAGGGTATTGTTGCCCCACTGTCCCAATCAGCTCCGGGTACTTATCTGGGTCAAGCCATTCGCCGCCTTCAAAAAGCATGTGAACCCCAGCCATGCCTGGGAGCCGATCATCGCTTTTTCTCCACGCTGGCGCGACGATTCGATGACCTATATGCGAGACTGGGTAGCTCAACCAATAACCCTGAAGAAAGGGTTAACTGGAGCCAAGCCGCCCGAGGTTCTGTGGTGGCTGTTTGATGCCATCAATATGACTCCCAAGGATTCCCTCGCGGATCTATTTCCTGGCACCGGGGTTGTCGAGGAATCTTGGCGGCGATATGTGGACGAATGGCCGTCGTTAGCCAGTCGCATCAATCGTGTTCAATCAGGATGGGAGATGGGAAAAGGAAGGGAGCGATGAGTATCTTGGTTAGCCCCACCGAGCCGCAACGTCTCCGCGATATCGGCACCGTCTCATCCAAAACCGAGAAGCATGGTTGTGACTTCCTCATCCTTGCCGGCAAGCACCGTATCGGGGTTCAACGCAAACGCTTCCCCAATGATCTTCTCACTTCTCTAGCCGACGGTCGGCTGTATGAACAGCTGCACAAGATGGGCGGGTTGAAACAGGTGCTGTTGGTGCTAGAAGGGTACGGGAAGTGGACGAGCGAGGGGGAGCTGATCTCTGATGACTACGGCCGGATTACCTTGCAGCAGGTTCATGGTCTCATGTTCACCCTCATGTGGGAGTTTGGTGTCCCGACTATCTGGGTACGGGGTTTGCAATCAACTGCCGAGCTACTGGAAACCCTGGAGCATTGGGCGCAGAAGGAAAAGCACACGAGTTTGAAGCGGAGACCTGGGCCGGCGAAGAACGCGTGGGGAAAAGTGGGGGATAAGGGTTTCGGGCTGCATGTGTTGCAATCATTCCCCGGCGTGGGGGTTGACACGGCTGAGAAGATCCTGGATGCAAACGGCGGGTTTGTGCCGCTCGTTTGGACGATGACATACGAAGAGATGTTGGCGATTGATGGAATAGGGAAAGTGACAGCGACGAGGCTGCAGGAGGCGCTGTGAAACGGAAACGCTGGAAGATTTATCGCATGTTTCTGGAAGACAATGAAGCAACGATGGTGGGTGATGGATTCAACCCGAAACCCGGCACCTACATCATCATCGACGCCGACGATTGGGAGGAAATGATGGATGACCTGCGGCGGGCTCGGGAAGCGTTTACGGAAGGAATGAACAGGTTGGGGTGGGTGGACAAGTGAGATATTACGCGAGAACCCGGCTGGGTGAAGAGCCAACCCAGAACATCGAGACCATTGGTGAGTTCATCCCAGAGCTCACCACCAACGAGCTGTTTGCTCTCCTGTCGCTGGTTGCGGGGAGGCTTTATGACAAAGCAGGGGCCAAAACAACGGTGAAGCTGCTCCATCGTGTAGCCGACTCTTTGATTAACGCTTGGGCGGCAGAGATGGGAGGGAACAAGTGAAGCCACATTCAGCTACGGAGCGCCGGCTGCAGGCGTTGAAAATCGCAGCGTCGATGATTCGGCCGAGAGGTAAAGAGGGGACAAACCCGACCGCTCAAGTTCTAATCGACTATGCGGAAGAGTTGGCAGATTACATGTATAACGGGCCGAAGAACGCGAATAACTAGTTACCCTTAGCAACCGATCCACCACGTTAAGTCACTTACCCACTAATCTGCTGTGCGTGACTGGAGAATGAAAGGGTAGCTGTGAACGATTACTTCGATCGTATGAAGGCCGCGTCTAGGTCAAACCATCCCGAAAAGTGTTCCACCGGTAGAATTCTTGACAACCCAGAAATATCCGAGCCGTTACGAATAGCTTTGCAAGAAGCGCTCGACCATTACCCGGTAATCACGTATGCAGCGATGATTACGGTAGCCAGCGAAGAAGGCGTGCACCTAAATCGCAACGGTATGTCAAAACACCGAATGAAGAAATGCCGTTGTTTCAGGAAGGTAGAGAACAATGGGGGATGAAGGGCAGAAAGAACAAGAAACTGAGTCGATTCTGAAACGAATGCTCGATGCGCCGTGGGGGAATTACAAACCAGCCGAAGGATCTCGGGAATCACACCCGTCGAAAGAGTGGACACCACACATCGACACTGAGACGGGGGTAATCGTTGCCCGAGCTCGGCAAGATGACGTTGACTTGTCCGACCCGGACAACGCTATCAACTGGAATGGGCATTTACGTGACTGGGGATTCAACCCGGAGATCTTCACCGTTGAGGAACCTGTCGAGATGCGAACATGGGATGCCGCGATTGGTAACGGCCAGGTCGAACGGTTCGTCTATTTCAAAGCCAGGATTCGTCGACGGCGACCTCGGGAAGATTTCGACAAACTGATTGAAGAGATCAAGAAGCAGAAACCAATCCAACACAGGCAGGGAGGTAAACATTGGTTTGTTGTATGTCTGGCGGATTGGCAGTTGGGGAAGCAGGACCAGGGCGGCAGTGAGGGGGTTGTTGAAGCAATTGTGGAGCTCGACAGTGCGGTGGTAGGGCGAGTCAGGGATCTACGTCGAGCCGGCGTTGACATCGGCGGGATTATATCGTGGCCGGCATGGGGGATATCGTTGAAGGATGTAAGGGGTTTTATCCGAACCAGCCGAACCAGATTGATCTGAGTCGGCGTGAACAGATAACGGTAGCGCGGAGACTGATCCTGCGGTTAATGAAGTCTTGGTCGACCCTGGCCCCCAATGTCATCGTGACTGCAGTGCCGGGCAATCATGGCGAAAACCGGAACCGCAGTGGATCGTTTGACACTAACCCGAGTGAAGACAACGACGATATTGCCGTGTTTGAACAGGTTGCCGAGATGCTGTATGAAAACCAGGAACGATACGGCCACGTCAAGTTCGTAATACCCAAAGATGATGAGTCTGTGACTGTGGATCTTTCGGGAACCATTGTTGGGTTCAACCACGGGCATCGAGCCGGGTCAGCAGTGAACGTGGTGAAAAAGGTTTGGGAATGGTGGCAGAAGCAAACCCATGCGTTGCGCTCGGTTGGTGACGCTATCATTCTCGTCACCGCTCACTTCCATCACCTAATCATCCAACAACAAGGACCGAGAACATGGATGCAATGCCCGGCAAGGGAAGGTGGAAGTGACTGGTATGCAAACAGGCATGGATATGAGACTGAGCCGGGCACGCTGACATTCACCGTGGGTAATGGGGGATGGGCAAACCTGCAAATCCTATGACCGTCGAGGAGAGAGATGCCAAACTATCTGAAGGCAGCGAAGAACGCAAAGACGCCGGAAGCACGACGCCGGTTTGCCCGGTTGCATCGGGAGCAGAAGCTACGCGAGAAAATCCTGGATTGTACAAATTGTAAACTTCGGGAGACGTGTACTGCCCCGGTGCCGTGGACAGGTAACACGAGATGCAAAGTAGTGCTGGTTGGGGAAGGGCCAGGGAGACATGAAGACGAACAGGGGGAGCCGTTCGTGGGGCCTAGTGGCCGACTGTTGAACAAGTGTCTGGGCAAGGCAGGCTTAGAGCGCTCAGAAGCAATGATATTGAACGTTGTGTGCTGCCGGCCACCAAACAACCGAGCGCCGGAACTGGGCGAAATCATGGCGTGTGAGAGCAATCTAGAGAAGCAGCTGAACCTAGCAAGTGCGTATGTGGGAGTGTTGTTGGGGCAATCGGCATACAAAGCCGTGTTGAGAGACATGTTGAAAGACACAGGGATGCCGAAAAGGTACGGAGATGTGGTGGGGACAGCGATTTGGGCGCAGGGACGGATCTGGATACCCGCATACCATCCCGCGTATCTTCTCCGCAACCGTTCAATGCAATACACGCTCGTTGATGCGCTAACTAGGGCAAGGAAAACCACCGAAGGGTCGGTGGGGTGGCCAAGACTAGACGCCAAGCACTTTTCATTCACAGAAGATCCCGGCGAGGGGCTGCGGAAAAGGCTCGACAGCTTGGGGTACGCGCAAATGTATTCGGCAAGACTGGAAGATGTGATTCTGATTGTGCGGGACGAGAACATTCGGCCACCCACCCAGCTACGGTCATTGCCCCGCTACACGATGGCTGAATTGGTGAAGATTGGCATGGCGGGGAAGGCGGGGAATCGAATGACTGTGGGCGATCTCCACGCCATTCATCTAGTCAAAGCTGAGCTCGGGGGGAAGGTACTGATCTGAGTGCTTCACTGGCAGCAGATATTCGGGGAAGAAGGGGAATGGCGTGACAGGGCGCTGTGTAAAGGCTTGGACTACAGCATCTTTTTCCCGAAGCGTGGCGGAACAATCGAAAATGCCAGAAAGATCTGTGCCGGCTGCGCAGTTGCCGATGACTGTGGGGCGTGGGCAGTGCTGAACTATGAGAAAGCTGGAATCTGGGCCGGGATGACGAGAAGGCAGATCAAAGAACGGCGCAGAGAATTGGGGCTGGGAGAAGGTTGATGGCAGATAGAAAGCCCCCCAGCCTACGCGTGAAGGGCCTTCTGTCTGTTCTGTCTGAACCTAATACGTCGGCTGTTTCGCAACCCCGTTGATCCATTTGAACCACGGGAACCGATTTTCCAGCCATCGGGCCAACGTGTACCAAGCACCAATGACGGCACTGAGGATAAGAGCCTCAACGGCTGCCCGGTCGACGTTGATGCCAACGTTAGATGCCCATTCAAGGATCGGTGTGAGTTGCGCCCACAAGAGTCCAATAAGGGCTGGCACAACAGTGCGAATGATGCTGATGATGTGATCTGACATTGCGGTCCTTTCTAGCCGACCCCTGTCCCTGTTCCGTGGGTATGGTCAAGCGCTTCTTCTAGCGTAATACCGCCACTTGGATGGTTGTTGAGGTGATCCATCAAATCTTGCGTGATTGCCGCCAGCACCGGCTCAGCTGCCTTAACTGCAGCCAACTTGTCCAGTGTGGTGAACATTTTGCCGGTGACGATGCGGCCACCCGGTTCGGCACCCGGAATCATCGTCACAACACCGGCAGTCAAATCGCCATATCGCCCATCCTCTACCAGTCCTTCGCTAAACACATCGTTTAGTTTTGATTGAAGATGGGCCACGTCAGACCGTTTGAATTCGCGACCTTCCAAACCGTCGCCATGCTTCAGTGGTAGAAACGCCATGTCTTCCTCTTTCATTAGTCCTGCCCACAGTGCATAGTCGTACCAGCCTGGGACTTGAGTTAAGTCGATGCCTTGCTCTAGTTGTGCCCGCGTGCATTTCGAACACTGAAAGTGCATCGGGTCTTTGATGTTGATCCAGTCACCACCCCATTCGGTGATTCGATAACCCTCAACTGTTCTGATGTTTTTCAAGTCATCGATCATTTCAGGCGGCATGTCGGTGTCTTTGCCCCACTGAATCAATCCACCGAGCCATTGACCCCGATACCGATTCTTTGACGGGTTGATGTCAAGCGCAACACCGTGAGCGTGAAGGGAGGTTCGTGACCCCCCGGTGATTTTGCGGCAAGATAGGGTGCCGCCAGCTGGTTCACGAAAGTCATATCCGTGGTGATACATGACAGCTGCCAGCGCCTGCATCCATTCCTCAACAGCCGGATGGCAGCGGAGCCAAACATAACCCTGCGGGTAGCTCGATCCGCCAGCAAGGAATTTGACCCGCGCCGTGTCTTCGTAGTTGCACAACGGTATGAGCGGTTCGACTACGAGCTCGGGATACCACGCTCGCATCTGAGCTGAAGTAGCCATAGATGACCTCCTGGTTGCATCTCTCAGAGAAGTTTAACTGATCAGTCCTGGGTGACACATCTTTAGTCTGGAATGTCTTCTAGTCGGACGGGTACGCCACCACGTTCAATAACTTGAGCTTGGAGAATAGTGAGATAGCGCTGAAGCTTGCCGGCCCGTCGTTCAGACTCGACCGTGGCATGGTGGGCGGCGTCTCGTTCCCGCTCCAGTTCCTCAACTCGGGTTTCGAGATCCCTGATGCGTTCCTCCAATCTGTCAATCCAGTCACCTGCGGATTTACTGATCTTTTCGGAAGTGTCGGCAGCAAGGTCGGCTCGGCGGGAACGAAGCAGGAAAACGCTGCCGCCACCGAGGCTTGCTGCAGCGATAGAGGCAACGAGTAGCTGAACTACCGCCTCATCCATCGTCGGACCCCTTACCGTTTGTATCCATTGTTCGTTCGGCGAGAAGAATTACCTCTTGCTGAATCCACCAAGCTAGCAGTGTAAGGAAAACGGCAGCTCGACTCACCCACGCCAGTAGAGACAACCCACCTTGAGTGAAAGATCTCTCAATGAAGTTCTCAGCATAGAACACAGTCCATGCTAGCGCCGGGGGAATCTGCACAATGAGAGCCCAACGCCGCACCACCAGCTTGACACGGTACCGAACAATCCAAAAGGCCCGAACGGCAATGAAAATCGATCCGGCTAGAAGGACACTCCTCGTGATGCCGTCAACCATTTGGGTACCTCCTAGTCGTTGATGCTAGAGCCATTGAGCAAAGTGTTGGCATCACCCTCACCAATATGCCAGTTGATACCCAACCCACCGGGAACATATGGCGAGCCCCCAACTGAATGGTCCCGCTGGTCTCCGTTATCGGGACAGCCATCAATCGTGTTGCTGTGTGCCTCACCTTCAGTGGTGTTGGTACGAGTGTTCCCGAACTGGTCGGTGCGGGTCTGGTCGAGGAAACCGATGCCGCAATTGAGGTCGGTGATGTCGTTGTTCCGAACAATGTTGCCGAGTGTTCCGCCCCACGTATCTGCACCGGAGTTGACGACATGAATACCGGCGTGGTCTCTGGTCCAAATACCGTAGTTGGGGTTAGGGACTACCCCAGTGCCGGTTAGGTCACAGTCCTCAATTAGATACGGTCCAGAGATTTCATGGAAGATATTTGAAATGGTTACACGAAGACAGGTGATACGCCGATACTCTGAATCCTGGTTGTCCATATCGTTCCAAGAACCGGGGCCGGCAATGTCGTGGAAGTAGATGTCTTCTTGGATTAGCCGTCTCGTGCCCCAATTCTTGCTCCCGCCACCTTCGTTACCCCATTGCGTTGGTGTGATGTTGTAGATCTCGCAATCGTGGACATGGCCATCGTCACCAAAAATCACCTTGTACCCAATTTCGTCAACATCATGGATGACGCAGTTCCGAATGGTGATGTCGTTACCATCAAGGATGATGCCGCCGTAGCCGCAGTTGTCGATCTCGACGCCATCAACGAGCCAGCCGCCGTCAGACCAGTCCGGGTTGTTGTACCAGTCTGAACCGAGCGAGCAGATTGCGCCGTGATAGTCGCCTGTGCCTGTGTAGTCGGTGATGCGAAGAAGATCTTCACCCCAAATCTCAACCCCGCGAATGTTGTGACCTGAGAAGCATTCGCCAGCACCGTTGCCGTCGAGAATCACAACACCTTGCGCTACGAATTTCTGGTTGGTGAGGGGATTGATCGAGAACCCGGAATAGGTGCCGGCGTTGAGGCCAATAACTGCACCCGTCCCGGCATTGTTGATTTCGGTTTGCCAACTATCAGTCGAATCGATGTAGTGGGTAGGGGTGGGAGCTTGGGAGGGTGCAACAACGTCTGTGGCGAAACCGCCATGTTTGGTCTTTGTGGAGTAAAGGGCTGTGGGTGAAAGGGGAATCATGCGAACAGGTCAACTATCACGATTCCGTCAGCCCCGGCACCACCGGTTGCCTGGGATTGAGAAGCATCATTTGCTGCTCCCGATCCACCGGCACCGGGAGCGTCACCGGCTTTCGAGCCTTCGGATTGTCGGCGATGGTCGGTGCCGCCACCAAGAGCTGAAGCACCGCCTTGCCCCCCGTAAGCTCCGTTTGAGACAGTGTTGAGGATGAGTCCAGCCGATCCGCCGTTGCCACCGCTCTTGATGTCGCCAGTACCTCCTGAAGCTAAGCCGCCACGACCCGAGAGTGCGGCTACTGGCAAGGTCGCCGTTGCCGCAACATACCCACCGCTTGCCCCGCCCTTAGCAACAACATGTGTGCCAAACGATGTGTCGCCACCAGCTGTGCCGTTAGCTGCACCAGCACCGCCACCACCACCTGAACCAATGGTAATTGTTTCGCTTGTACCCATAGCGCTCAAATTGACGATGGATTGTGACATGCCACCCGATCCACCACCACCGCCACCTGACGCTTGAGTAGCAGAAGTCGCTGCCGCGCCGCCGCCACCACCACCGCCCCCGATGCAGGTAATCATTGCCTTTGTTGCCCAGTCGTAGGTTGCCTTAGTGAAAGTGCTGTTTGTGGTGTAGATAATTCGTTCACTGGATGTCAACGAAACCTGCGGAGGCAAATTCTGCATATTGATGGCAGTTTGAGCGGTTCCTTGTGCAGTGCCGATTGGTGAAGATCGCTGCACGCCAACATCGATAGTGGCCACACCGGTTTCATTCACATATGGGCTCAAATCGGTGTAGTTGCCATCCTTGTCTCGGTAGTACAACCCCATGCCTTTTCGTACCGGCCAAGTCGAAGCGAAAACACGAATAGCTTTCGGAAATGCTACGCCGCCCATCCATGCCACCTCGTTGTCTGTGTCGACTATGCGAGGCGGGTGGTAGACATAGATGGTGTCGCCAACAGAGAAGTCGCCAGAAACGAAGAAGTTGGAAAGATCGAGGGTTATTAGCTCGTCAATGTTGAACAATTCGGTAAGAACAGCTTCGGCAGCTGTCTGGGCCTGAGAGACAAAAGCAACCGGGTTGTTGACAAGAACAGCAGTGTTGTCGGCATTGCCTTGAAAATCTTTGTACGGGTTGGTTTCGCTGATATCGGTCAGGTCGGCGCTAGCCATGATGATGTCTTCGCCACCAGCGGCAGCATCAACCGTTCCAGCTAGATGAACTTCCTGCACCCACTTGGAAGCATCGATGGCAACCCCGAGGCTGGGTGAATGGCGAGCCGTGATATTTGGTTCGTAGTTGACCGATTTGCGGGCCACGAGAACTGTAGGAGTGGTGACAAACAAGTCAGCTTCGGTGCCGGAATCTAGCGTTCCGTCATCATTAACCCGCCACTCTGCCCCAGATATGGGGCATTGGTAATCGAGAGCTGCTTTGGGGGTCATGGCAAAAAAGTCAGACGTGACTGTGCCTGGGTTGTTGGTAACTGTGCCGGCTGCTATCGATTGGGGGCGTATCCCGGCAACGAATGTCGACCACGTTGCTGCCGAATACGATTTTGTTGTGTCAAATACATCGCCACGCCCATCTGAATCTCCCAGCCAGACGGAAAGGTGCGCACCGCCTATCGAAATTGGGGTTTCCCCCGGAACTCCCAGGTCGCCAATACGATCGACTCGACCGGTATAGATCGAAGCGTCTTTGTAGTTTTGGTCTGAGTAGCCCTCGGGAACAGCAACCTGGGTAATGATGATATGGCCACGTTCGGTGATTGCCTGGCGAATTGTGATTGGGGTGTCGCGTGAAAGGGTGATGTCCCAGCGTCCAGGCTGCATCAACTCTTCGGTAATCAAAGGTTCACCCCCCCAGGAAGAATTGGGTAAACCTTTTGGGAAATGTGGTAGACGTACTGGTCACCGAGTTCTTCGGCAACATCAATAGTTGAGGCCGACGAGCCGTTGAGTTCCATGCCGATGAAGAAATCGAGATACTGGTTAGCTTCGCCCGAAATGCCGGTCTTCTGAATGCCACCGTTCGTCGTGTCTTTCGTTACAGTTTCGCGACTCCCCAACACCCAACGATTACCACCAGCGTCGTTGCTTGCATCGTGAACCCCGTAAGTGAAAGATGTTGCAGCGTCGGTAGATGAGCGTCTGATACCCATCGTACCTATGCTTTGACCCCGAATCGTGAAGTAGCCGCGAGCAAATTGCATTCCTCGCTGAAGAGAAAGGTCGAGAGATGCACGACGACTCTCGCCAGATGAGGAAGGTGGAGTGATGAGACGAATAGCAACTTCCTCGGGATCGTTGCGAAGAACGATTAGGTGCTCCCAGCGAATGTTGCTGAAATCTGCCCCGCTATGCCTCAACACAAACTGCTGCTGGGATTCCCAAGCCTTCGCCGACGGGTCCCACTGCTCGATAGTGAACTGGTCACCATTTGGCTGAGCCACACCTTTGAGGCGAATGAGTCCATTGTTAATCTCCCACTCTCCAGCTGAGATGTATTGGCCGAAGCCGTCTTGGTCGCTGATCGTGGGTCTCCCCGTAATGATGTAGTCGCGATATTTAATCGTGGATGCACCTTGGTAAAAGTAAAAGGGATGAACCGACCAAACAGCAGTCAGGGGTGGCGTAAAGCCACGGGAAAGAACAATATCCGTGTTGTTTGTCGAGCGGCCGGCAACCTCACGCGTGTGTCCGACACCGCCGCCGATTGGGTTGGTTGTGCTAGCCGGGCCGATACCAACCATGTTGTCAGTGTTGGCTGAAGTCTTGCTGTGGTTGTTGGTGAGGACTTCGCTGACCACAACCGTTTCGAACAAATTGGTATCGAGATGCGTCATTGTGGCTGTGTAGGTAAAAAAGCCGGTGTCTTGGAGAGATCCAAGAGCGTGGGTACCAAGCACATTCGCAGATTCAAGAACGTAGTAGCCACTGAGCGTATGTCCGAATTCTGTCTTTGAAGCCGGGTCGACAAAGACCGCGATAATTCCTGGTTCAAGCTCGTTGCGTACCTGTCGTGTCAGCTGATCCTTCAATACAAACGCCTCTTCGAGAGTCGCTGTGTCTTTGAGGTGCCCGGATATGACAAGCTGCCTGCCGCTATTGCCACTTCGCCAGCTCACAGAATTCGGGTACGCCATTTGAACGTCCCAGCCAGCGCGCCCAATTTCGATGTTTGCCATCTACACCACCGTCCTGGAGCGTCGATCGTATTCCAAGTCGTCCCGCATTGCTCTCATTATCTTGTTCCACTCTTGTGGCCTAGTTGGGTCAAATACTCCCTTGATGTGAAGGTTCTCGACAACGATCGGCTGTTCGTGGAGCTGATGCCGCTTCATAGAGGCAACTGGGGGCAAAACTTCTTCGCCGCCGTGGGCAACAACAAGTCGTGGTTGACCCAGCATCCCTGGCACGATTCCGCCCATCGCAAAGTGAAGCAAATCACCGGGGAAAATCAGGTTCGGGTCGAGACTGCGGGAAATACCAGTGATCGAGTTAACCACGGTGGCGTTGAGACCAATCAGGTGGTCGAGGGTGACACCGAGAGACGCGGCGATAGCACCAAGGGTGTCGCCGGCTTGGACTGTGTATGTGTTTTGCGGAGATGTTGTCGTACCGCCAATGAGTGTGGAATCGTCCTCTTCGGGATACGCCGTGTCTCCGGTGACACCCAGGATCGGACTGAATGCACCTCCTACCTCTAGACCTAGATCAATCAAGCTGCGAATAGCGTCTTCGCTTAGGCCAACTTGCTCAGCCAATTCACGGAAAATCTCGACACCCTCCTCACCTACATCACGGAAATCGCGGCCGGCTTCAACAAGATTGATTTGCGCTTCGATGAGGCTCAGCTGTGCATCAACTAAATCCCATTCAGCTTCGGCAAGATCCTCGGCAAGTTCGAGCTCGCGTTTCCTGAGATCTTCCAATTCTTCTTCGATGTCAATTACTTCATCAGTGTCGGCAATTGATTCTTCGCGGGCTTCTTCTAGGTCGCGTTCAGCAATAGCCAATTCCACATCAGAAATGCGACCCTGCGCGAAAGCAAGACGAGCCCTAGCCAAGTTCTCCTCAGCAATTTGGATGGCGAGCTGTTCATCTAGCGTGACCCGGTTCGCTTCTTCCCTAGCGATTCTCAACCGTTCCTCGGCGTCGGCAATCAAGTCGGGCAGCTCTTTCTGTTCCTCTAACAGCCGGTTCAGCTCCTCCTCTGCTTCGGCAACATCCCGCACCGATTCGGCATAGCGGCGGTTAGCGTCGATAGCACCCATAAACGCATCAACTTGACGTTGCGCGACCTCTAGAGCGTCTTCNNCGGAAACCCCGCCACCGCCACCACCTCCGGATACGCCAACACCAACCGCGTCAGCTATGTCGGCACCGATAGAAACAAAACCAGAACGAAGGCCGGTGAGACGGTCAACAAGTCCGGCGATTTGGCCCAGAACATTTCCGACGTTGCTGAACACGCCGCCAGCTGCGAGACCAAAAATGCTCATTATTTGGCCGGCGAGTTGAATGCCACGAGCAAACTGGCTGAGGTTGCCGAGAGAACTGAACATGGCGTCGTTGAGACCAAGCAGCATGTTCATAAATCCGCCAACCGACTGCCCAGCTATTTGGGCTGCTTCTTCAACCAGCTCCATGTTGTTGATGACGATATCTGCGCCCCCGGCAAAGTTTTCCGCCACCGGTTGCATTGTGAGCAAGATGTTGAGAAATTCGATGTACTGCTCTTCGGTGAGTAGCCCCATGAGCCGCATCGCGTCGAGCTGGTTAATCGCCGGCTGGATACCGTCAGGGCCGAGGTCCCGAGCCGCCCGTTGCACACCAACAAACGCGTCCCGGACAGCACGCATCTGTTCAAAGGTGGGCTCGGTGGCGTCATTGAGCTCAGAGTGGGCTTCAGCCAAATCGACGACTGCATCGACGAAGTTGGTGGACGCGTCGAATGCTGCATCGAGGTATTCGTATGCGTCCTCCAGGGCCTCCAATTCTTGCGCTGCAATCTCGGCAGCGTCGGCGAGATCGATAAGGTTCTGCTCGGGCACGCCGCCCCTGAGCGCCTTCTTCTCGGCCAGCTCGACCTTCTCGTAGCCTTGGGCGAGGGTTTCCAGATAGGCCTCTTCAGCGAGGGACCGAAGCTGCTGCTCTTGGCGCTCCAGGGCGGTCGCGTAGTTGTCAGATTCGGTACCGAGGGTTTCGAGGACTCGGCGCAGCTGATCGTTCTTGCCTGAGAACATTTCGAACAGATCGCCGGTAGATGCCGACAGTTCGTCTTGGGCTGCAGCAACCTTCCGCATCACGATCTCGATCGCGGTGCCGTCACCCTGAATGGCTCGGGCGAAGGTTTCATACGCGATCCCCAACTCGTCGAGATCTTGCTTGATCCGGTCTGAGAACCCGGCGATGAAGGCAGCCGAAACCTCGTCCCCACCACCTGGGATGGCTTCAACCAGGCTCTCGATCTTGGCTTGGGTTTCAGCTGCCTGGTTGCCAAGGTTCACGAGAGCGGAGATGCCGAGAGCGACAGCACCGACGAGGGTGGCCCCGAGGGCGGCCTTCATCGCGCCAGCTGCCAACACGGTCTTCTGCATCGCCTTGGGCATGAGGAAGCCGAACATGTTGACAAGTTTGCCGCCGACGAACTGTACCGTCGTCCAGCCAGCAACGAGGAGGAGGAATGCCTTCAACGCGCCACCGACTGGACCGTCGAGCTGTTTGAAGCCCTCGATCAGATCACCAACGCCACTTGCCATGTCGCCGAGGAGTGGCAGTAAGTTTTCACCGATCGTGATACCCAGATCGGCGATCTCGTTCTTGGCGAGCTGGATCTGGCTGGCAGTCGTTTCGAACCTCTTCCCTGCCTCTTCAGCCAGTGCGGTGTTCTGATTCCAGGCTGTCTCGCCGGTTGTGAGGGTGCGAGAGAGGAGGTCGCCCGCGTTGGCGAGAGCGAGGATGGATTGGGTTGTGCGAGTGCCGCCGAGCCCGAGGTTGTTGAGAGCAGCGAACACGTCGCCACCTGCCTGCGAGATCCCGTTGAGCCCTTCCAAGAACAGCTGGAAAGCGCGGGCTGCGTCCTGTTCGAATACGGTGGCGAACTCCTCTGCGGAGACGCCTGCGATCTTGGCGAAGTCCTCCAGGTCTTCGCCGCCACCTTTGACTGCGCTGGCGATCTCGATAAAGGTTTTTTGAACCGCCGTTCCGCCACGCTCAGCCGGCACACCTACCGATGAGAAGGCAGTAGCGAGAGACAGTATCTGGTCTGCAGTTAACCCAACTGTTTCGCCAACCGGTGCGATACGAAGAGCGAAAGTGAGAATTTGATCTTCTGTCGTGGCGAAGTTGTTACCCAAATCCACCATCGTTGAACCAATACGATCAAAGTCACCTTCTGCCACACCGAGAATGTTGGCGAGACGAGCGAAACCAATCGCGGCGTCTTCGATGGCGAGGGTGGTTGTGACACCAACTTGAGCAATGGTTTCGGTAAACCCTTCGATGCCTTCAACGCTGACACCTAGCTGACCACCCAGCTCGGCAATTCGATTGAGCTCATTGACATTGACGGGGATCTCTTTCGCCAGATCCCGCATGTCTTGAGCGAGCGCAGCGAATTGGGGTTCTGTGGCGTCGAGTGTTTTCCTGACACCGGCAAATGACGATTCGAAATCAATAGCGGCTTTAGCGGATAGAGCGAGCCCACCGGCCACACCCAATGTCACGATTTTGCCGAATGTGGCGGCTGCCGATCCGAATGCCTGCATTCGGGCCTGGGCCTGTTTCGCCGCCGAGTCCATTTGACCCGCGGTGGTGCCCATTGTGCGACCGAATGCCGCTATCTGTGCTTGTGCTTGGCCGGTGACCGCGTTGACCCTGATGACAATCGTTTGGTCGGCCACGAGGCGTCCTTTCGGCGATCAGCTGTTGTTGGTAAATCCTGGGGGTAGCTTAGGCCGAGTGTACTGATCTTTGCGTACAAGCCGAATAGATTTCCCTTTGGTGTTGTGTTCCTGGCTCCACGACTCGGCTTCCCAATCGACCCGTTCACAGCCGGGACAATGGACAGCTTCGGCAACGTACACATCGGGATCTTGTTCCCATTCTTCACGGCGGGTATGGCAGCGAGGGCATTCCTCAGCCTTCTCTGCCATATACGCAACGACTATCTCGCGGTCAGTTTCGAGCCAATACGACTCATCGGGTTTAGGGACACGGCCGAGAAAGATGCTGTAAGGAATACCCTGGTCGTGGCAGTACGAAACCTCTAGGCGATATCTACCGTCCTTGCGGAGTCGTTGTTGGATAAAGGGATATCAGGCGATTCGGAGTTGGCAGACAGGGCAGCGTTGAAAAGTTTGAGAACTTCCGAATGGTTCCAGTCGGGCGACTCCATAACTTCTGTTGCCTGTTCATATGTAATCTTCGGCTGGTGAGAAGATTCAGCAATGAGGGCAGGCGGGAACGTTCTGGTGTTCCAAATCGACCCTTCCTTCTTGTCATGCTGGTCAGGTTTGTGGGAACGAACAAGACGTTCAAACGCGGAACGGCCGATAGAGCGGAACGTGAACGTGGCGACGGTTTCTTGTGAATAGTTGGTGAGCTCGGTTAGCTTCTGCTCGATGCGTGGAGCAGACTCAGCCCAATCCATGCCTTTGGTTCGTTTGTCCCGAAGGTCTTGCCGGCGCGCCTCAGCTAGCTCTTCTTTCAGAAGCTCGATGTCGGCTGCAACTTCACCGTCGAGCTGGATCTTGACCGAAACGGTGCGGGCACGTTTACGGGCAAGGATGGAGGCCATCGGGTCGCCAAAGTTGGGCTTGTCGGATTCAAAATCGACAGTTTCAACCACACCGCTTGGCTGGGTTTCAGGCATTGGATCTTCAGTTGCGTTCCCCGGCACGCCGCTGTTGGTTTCGTTGTCTGCCATGCTGCATCTCTCCTAATCGACGCCAAAGTCGGACTCGTCCATGTTAGACGAGTCCGACTAGTTTCGCGCTGATGGTTCCTGGCTCGGAACTGTAGTGGTTAAGCGACAGTGGCGTTGAGGGTCGGGTCTCCGCTCAAAGCAAAGTTGACGACGAACCTCATCACATCACCGCGAGCGAGGCGAGTGTTGGAACGCTGCGAGACACGTACCGGCCAAACCTCAACCGTGTCGGTGGCTTGAATGGCATTGTCGGTGCCGGAACCACCAAACCTAGCAATAACCAGATGAGTGTCGGTGTTGCGAGGCAACGCAGTCCAAGCATCGTCTGAGGTGCCGCCAGTGCCATCGTCGCGGTACAGTTCCGCGGTGATCGTGCCGCCGATCGTGGCCGGGACGCTCTTGTCGCGCGCCGAGCTCAGATCGCTGGAATCGGCGTCGGTGCCCTCCTCGGGGGTGTCGATGCCGGCTGGGGTGATGAACGGGGTGATCTCGGTGCCGGCGTTGATCTCAGCCATCGTCGGTGCCGACTCACTGGAGATGGTGTCCACCACATGAACCTTGGTGTACCCATCAGGTGTAATGCGAGCCATCAGCTACTCCTTGACGTAGAAACTCTGAGTAGAGCTTACCTGGAAAGAGATGGTAGACCAGCGATTACTTCTTTGGGTTCTTTTTCCCAGCCGTGGGTTTGCCGGTCTTCCCTTTGGTAGCCTTCGTCTTCTTAGGTGGGGTTTTCGCTGGGGACTGCTTTGCTGGTTTTTCTACGGCCCTTTCCGCGGCGGCACGAGCTGCAGACTCTTCCCATTTCTTCTGCTGAGCCTCAGCAAACTCTTTGGCCCTCCGCGCGTTCGGGTCTTTTTCATATCGTCGAACCTTGCGCAACTCCTGCCGGCGTTTCTTTGCCGGGTCGACCCTGGCTTCCCGCTTCCTCGCCTCGGCCATTGCAACTGCCAACTCTTCGCGTCTCTGCACATCGGACTGGTTAGTTTTCGGCGGTGGCTGATCTGCCGGCCGTTCGCAAAGAACCCAACCCTTAGCCCCCATCGACTTTTCAAACCGCTCTTTGGTGACGCGACGTGGCGGTGCCCCCAATGCGGGGTGTTCAACCCAAACGTATTCGATCATCTTCACTCCTATCCGGGTGTGGTGTGCACAAGGTACTGGTCGATGTGGGAAAACAGTGGGTTTGGCAGCCCCCGCTGCTCAACCAGAAGGTTGCGAGATACGTCTAGATTGACGCTCAGGACAGTTCTGTCCGCCACCCCTTCAGCTATCAGCGCCGTCCGAGTAAGCGCCTCTCGGGCTAAATCAAGGGCAGCTGCTGCTTGTTCATCGGTTTCCCCCACAGCTGTGATCTGGATACGAGCCATCTCGTCGGCGTCGGGATCTGTCCAAGGCCCAGAGAAATCACCACCGAACCCGGAGCTGATGATGAGATACGGCGGGTCACATTCTGGGGCTTCCCCCCGGCCGACAGGCATGTCTTTAGGCCCCAGCGAGATCACGCTGAGAATGTTGTAAATCGAAACCAGCAGCGGGTTTCTTTTCGGTCTCGCCATCGCCTGTCCTTTCTAGAACCTGAAGCTGCCAAATCCTCGACCGAGCTCTGCCCCGGAGAACCGGTTGTAGATACGCTGACCGGTGGATGAAAATTCTGATGTCGGTCCTGAGACTATCGCATCTGTCCGGGCAGTGAGGGAACCAGACGAGAACCGGCCGGAAACACGGTGGAAGATGCGGGTAGTGAGAGCGCTACGGAGAACACTATCCAGGTCACCGATAACACGAGCAGTGAAGAGAGCCCCTGTACGGAACCCTGACAACCCGCCGAACCCGAGAGCAGCCAAATCGCCGGCCGCTTTAGAAGAACTATATAGGGCAGACCGGAACGAGTCGGCAAACCCGGCAGCTTCAGCGATCGGGTTAGTTACATTCCTTCTGCTTGCTGCCATCTCGACCAGCTGGGTCATGGCGTTGAAAAAGATGGGGCGAACCGCATCGGAAGCCGGGACCATGAACGGGTATTGGATAAACCGACCGCTCTGGGTATGCGTGAATCCCCATTCGAGAAACCGTGCTTGCCGAGTTTCAGGACCAACATCGACAGCCCAGCCACCGAACCCGATCGGATAGACGGGGCCTTTGTCGCTGTGGCCGATGGAACGTATCGTTGCCCCAGTATCGACGTGGGGTCGGTGGAACTCTTTCGCTACGCCGGCTATGAACTCACCGGTTACTTGCACGATCCCCATCGCGCCGGCATCGAGCATCAGCATCGATGCGGCCCAATGTTCAACCACGGCGTTCCAGCCCTGAACAGTGATGTCGACAGAGAGGGGCGCGCCGGCAGGTCCGCGGCCACCACGAGGAAGGCCGGCCGCGAGACGGTTACCACGAGCTAGGTTGATGGGGAGTGCCACGTAGCCCCCTAGCAGTCGCCTTCTAAACCGGTGGAAGTATCGGTAAGAGTAAGGCGACGAGCAGCCAACTCGGATTCATACGGCACGTCGGTTACGTCGAGAACCCGACCGACAAAGTTCGGGTCGGAACAGGTAATGATTTCAACCACATCATCGATGAGAATGTTGCCAGAATCCCACGGAAGCAAACAACGGTATTGCCGGATACGTTGAGTTTCCCCACCTGCGATCTCTTGCCTATCACGCCGGAAAATAATCGGCGAGATGTGTGCCTTACCGGTGTAAATGACTTCAGGTACAGCATCGGGGTATTGGAGAGTTGTCGGGTCCATATCGCCCTGGGTGCGGTTACGAGTCCGGGTGATGGCAACAGTAGTTTTAGACGTTCCCAAAGCCCCGGTGCCGAACAGTTCGTCAAAATCTTCGCGCAACCCATCGAGCTCTAGTTCGGTTATCAAATCAGCCATGAGCCACCTCAGCTATTTCCTTCACGCCGCTATCTTCCCACACGAAGCAAGCAACCCGGTCTGTTCCCCAAATCGCAAACACAGTGCCTTCCGCTTCTTCCATCATGCGTTTGTCGGCACCAGATGGTTTAGCAGGGCGGGACGGGTGGCTGTGGAAGATGGCTACTGCAGAATCCCCGCGACTGCTGATCTCCTCTATCGCTTCCGCAACCAGAACCGTCGACACCATAAATTCGTGGTTCGATCGACGCTGGTTGATCAAGGGATGAATCCGGCCCTTGCTCGTCAACATAGCTACAGCTTCCTGGGGGATATGCTTCTCGACATACGCCCCAAGATCGTCGTAGATGAGCTGTAAGAGCAACAGGTAGAGGTCGTTGCGGCCCATCAAAACTCAGAATCATCGGCAGTTTGTTGATAGTCAGACAGAACAGAAGCGTTACGGGACTTGAGAGTTGTATCAATCATCAGCTCGTATTCTTTGACGATGCGATCCAGCTCCCTCATGCGTTGCCGGCGTGCCATTAAAGACCCAGCTGAGGTGGCGTCAAAACCACGCTTGACGTAATCGTTGCGTCTTAGCCGCCAACAGATCAAAGCAGTGCGGAGAATGTTGCTGTTGCCACGCGTAGTCGAGTTGTAAATCGATTCGAGAGACCCGAGCTGGGTGCTGGAATCGTAACTGGCATCGTCGTCTGAGAAATCAGAATCGCCACCGATTTCGTCTCGGATCAGAGCTACTGTTTCAACGTTCAAAGCCATCGCTACCTCGCTTACTCGTAGGATCTTACGCCATCGTTGTACGTCCGGGCAGCTTCTCCGTAATCACGAACCCCGGTACCGTAGTCGCGTAGACCCTCTGTTGGGGCGGCGGGAACAAACGGGGAGATGGAAAGAGCCACATCGGTTTCTGTTGCGATACCGACAGGGAGAATGATGGCGAGCGTTGTCGGGTTAATCGATAGCGCTGTGTCAGTTTCCTCAGCTTGCCCGATAGAAACGGTGGCAGGTTTGACAGCAGCAATCGACAAGGCAGTGTCGGTTTCAGTCGCTACCCCAAGCTGGACAGTATGGGCGACACTGATCGACAGGGCAGTATCGGTCTCTGTCGCCTGACCAATATCGACCGTTCGTAGCGGCGTGATAGATAGCGCTGAGCTTGTCTCGGTTGCTTGACCAATCGAAACAGTGACAGGCTTGACGGGGGTGATGGATAAAGCAGTATCGGTTTCAACGGCTTGCCCGATAGCGATACCGGAAATTGGTGTGATTGTGAAAGCAGTATCTGTCTCGGCTGCTTGGTTGATCGTGACAGTGATCGGTTTGACCGGGGAGATAACCAACGCCGTATCTGTCTCGGCTGCTTGGTTGATTGTTTGCAGCTGCGGCTTAACCGGCGTGATGGGTAAAGCAGTATCTGTCTCTGTCGCCTGACTAATTGACCCAACAACAGGCTTATACGGGGTAATCGTTAGCGCCGTATCAGTTTCTGTTGCTTGACCTATAGCGACGATCTGGCCCGAGATAACCGGTGTAATTACCCTGGCACTGTCAATCTCTGTCGCTATCCCAACAGCCACATACTGGGGCTTGTAGGGTGTGATGGTTCTAGCGGAGTCGGTCTCGGCGGCGACGCCGACAACGATGACTTGCGCGACAAGCGGCGTGATAGCAAGAGCAGTATCGGTTTCTGTCGCTATCCCAACCGTGACCGTGATCGGCTTGACAGGGGTGATGGTCAGCGCAACATCGGTCTCTGCTGCTATCCCAATAGCCACGAACTGAGGTTTATAGGGCGTAACCGTCAACGCGGAGTCGGTTTCGGCAGCTAGACCAATGGCGACAATCTGAGCCTTGACGGGGGTGATGGTGAGCGCTGTATCAGTTTCTGTTGCTTGACTAATCGAAACAGTGATTGGTTTGACCAGCGCAATTGTCAACGCCGCGTCAATCTCCGTCGCTTGATTAACGCTGACCGTGATCGGTTTGTAGGGAGTGATCGTTAGCGCAATGTCTGTTTCTGTCGCCTGGTCGATAGCGACGATCTGGGCTTTGATCGGCGTGATGGTTAGCGCAGCATCGGTTTCCGTAGCCTGGCCGATTGGGATGATCCCGAACCACTCCATGACATCATCGAGAGCATCAGTGAAGTTTGTTTCGGTAAACCCGTCCATCTCGATGATGGCGTGGTAGTAAATCACGCCATCGTGGTAACGGTCGTCCGATTCGCGGGAACCCAAACGCCAGCCGCGCAGGTTGTTCCCACCCGAGTTTTCCCCATCGAGCTCTTGGATGCCGTTTACCCATGCGTCGTCGTCGCCGCTGTCCCGAATGTACTCACCAACAACATAGAGCTTGCCGGTGACGGGCTCACCGAAGAGTTTGTGGGCAGAACCAGAACCATCACCGGACATGAGCACAAAGTTGTGCTGCGAGTTGGCGTAAGTGTTGCCGAGAATGTGTTTCCACGTCGACCCGGACCCGCCCGTTGCCGCGGAGAACACAACACGGTCATCAACGGTGGAGAGAGAATCGAATTCGAAAACGGTGATGATACCGATGTCGCCTGTGTAGAACTCTGAACCTTCGTCGTATTCGAGAGCTTCGCCGGAAGTCAGATCAAACAACGCCCCGCGGAACCCACCGCGGGTGACAACCGATGGAGGGCCGGAACCGGATGCGTCTTCGTCGAGATCCCGGTTGTTGGCTGTGGCATCGTTCCATTCCGTAATATCACCCGAAGCCGGCAAATGTTCGCCGTCGTACATGGCGGCAAAGTCGGTGATAGCGAAATTGCCGGGGACACGAACCGAAATGCCGGTGATGGCAAGAGCAGTATCAGTTTCTGTCGCTATGCCGATAGCTTGTATGACGGGTTTGTAGGGTGTGACAACTAAGGCAGTGTCGGTTTCTGCTGCAATACCGATCGACTGGATGATCGGCTTATACGGTGCGATGGTTAACGCGGCATCAGTCTCGGCCGCTATCCCAACAGACTGGGTAATGGGTTTGACCGGTGTAATAGATAGCGCCGTATCGGTTTCAATTGCCTGGCCGATCAGCACTACCTGCTCAGTGACAGGCGTAATGGTCAGAGCAGTGTCAGTTTCGGTAGCTATCCCGACACTTTTGATAATCGGTTTGACAGGCGTAATTGTCCTCGCCGAATCGGTTTCCGTCGCTATCCCGATATTGACTGTTTGGTCAGCAGCAGCGAGGTTGAGGTTGAGGGCAAGTAGCCACTGGTGTTCAATGTCGTGCGACGTTGACGACGGCCCGACGACTTGCAGGTTCAGTGTGGTTTGGGACGAGATGCTGTAGTAGTTCATCTTGATCCCAGCAGGCAAGTCGTCTTGGTCGTACAAATGTGACTGCTGGTTGGCTTCGTCGCCTGTGCGGATCTGGGTGGTGCCGTCGTCTACCCATAGTTTGTTGCCACCGATGGTGCCGGTCGAGTTGCGGTTGATTCTGGAGAAAATCAGGTGATTGCCACCGGTTGTCGGTGTGTAGTTGGTGATCGACCCGAGCGTTTCTTCTGCTGAAGTGACACCTTCGGTATTGGCGTCATACCAGAACTTGAGGACATCGGCCCATACACCCGAGTCGCCCTTGATAGCGATGAGGTAGCTTCCACCGTCCTGGCCATTGGTGTTGTTGGATTCTTCAGTAACTTCGATGTCGAGATCAACGTTGGAGGTCACAGCTTTGTGGCGACCGATGAACCCGACGATGCGTTCCTCTGCGGGAGCTTCACCTTCTGCAGAATGCCGGTTCAGCGTCGATTGTGTCGAAGCGTCATTCGCGCCTTTAAGGGCAAACTCAGTGTTGGAATTGGTGGCACCAATGTTCCATCTGGCATAGCCAAGCACCAACCAAGGGTCGGTAGTGCCCAGATTGGAGCCGGCAATAGTGGCCATTGTGTATGGCGGTGATTCAGTTGGTCCGGCGTTGAAATCAGTGCCGCTGTCGGCGTTGATGTCCTCGTAGTAGTTCGACGAGCCGAGATCGTCCAAGTCGATGAGCACCAGGATTGCTTGATCGACGCTGACCTGGGAAGCGCCGCCAGCGTAGGCTTGCATCTTGATCGCAACCGGTGTAGCCGGTGATGTGAATGAGTGGACGAAGAAGTACGGTTCCCAACGAGTCGCACCGGACATTTCCTGCTGATGGGCAGATTTGGCTTCAATAGTGGAATCGCCCGAAATGCGAATGAAACCATCATCGCTGGTTGAGTTAACCGCCACCTCAGCGAAAGCGATGACGAGATATTTGGTGCTGCCTGCTGCCGGCGTGAGTGAAATGGCGTCCCCGGTAGCGGGCGCAACGTCTTGATACGACGCCGTAGTCGTGGTGAAGGTGTTGGAGTTCTGGACTACTTGGTGATTTACCTCAGCCACTATTCCTCCAGCACCGTTCCGTCACCCTCATGTTGATGAACGCTCAACACGGCCCAGCCTCGTTGCGTCACCCACGCCCGCCGAGCATCCGACCGGACAGCGTTCGTCTGGTTCGGTGCCCAATTTCCCCAGAATTCTTCCGTCGTGAAATCGGTTCGGGTTCCGATAATGCCTTCTGCGATCTCGACCCAGTTTCCCCACACTGTCTCAACCCCGCCACCCGGCTTGATGTCATCTACCAGTAACGAGTCCCGCACATCGGCATGTGGGTCTAGCGGATTGAATGTGCCGTCGGGCATCTCCAGCTCAGCAACCATTTTGAGCAACAGCAGGGGCTCCACTGTGGAAACCCCCGCTGCTTCGGAATGCTCAAATTCAGACGCTTCGCCGGTAGCTAGGTCATGGACCCGAACACGCGCATACCAAGTCGACCCATCTAGCCACGCTTTCGGGTAAACCTCAACCTGCACAATTCACCCCGAATCATGGTTACGAGGCGCGGAAGAAGCCTTCAGTGGGCAGCTGTGCAGTCAGGTCGTTGCCGTCAGTTGTGACGCTGAAGTCGTGGTGGGTGAGCGGAACGACATTAGCGTCGGTACCAGAAGTCGTGTCCGAGTCGTAGCAGATCAACAGCTTCACAAGCGTGTTGTTGGTTGCGCCACCAGCTGAGGTCCACACCGGGTCTGTGGTGATGTCGGACTCTTTGCGATCGTTGGTATCGTCCACAGCGGAACCGGTCACGCCCGTGTCGTCGATGGTCTTGCGGGCATAGTTGGTGAAGTCCGCTTCAGTGTTGCCGGCCTGGGTCAGAAGCGTGTCGAGGTCGTCGTAGTCCCGCAACGTCGCATCAGCTTCGGCTGCTTTCAGCAGCACAATGATCAGTGCCGAGTTGCTTGGGTCGTTGCCGTTTATCCGGTCAACATATTCGTTGACATGCCCCTTGGCGATATTGAATACTTCATCTGCCATTGTGTTCTCCTAGTCGACTTGGGAGATGCTGGAAAGCAGAGTATCACTATCACTCTGCTTTCGGAATCACCCCGTTGGCTTCCAGCAACGCAATCATCTCATCACGCTTGTACACAGCATCGATCACGTCGGGTTCAATGTCGGAATACTGGCGGGCGAACGCTTTCCAATCTTTGAGGCTTGACCCTTTACCTGCCCGCGCCGGCATCGCTGCCAACTTGTCGTTCAGGTTGATTTCACTCTCAGGCAAATTCAGTTTCTCGATTTCGTCTTCGAGCGGGAAAACGTCACGATTGAAATAGCCCCGCAACTTCTGGGCTTTCTCAGGAAATCCGGTTCTCTCCAGTTCCCTGATCTTCTCTTTCAGTTTGCCTCGTTCCAAATCATTCATTCGATGCTCCTGCATCTCTTATGGGGGTGGGGCGGGGGAGATGCCACCCACGCCCCGCACCCCCAACGTGGTGAGAGGAGCGGGGGACCGTCGTACCCGCTCCTCTCACTTCTAGTCAACTGGCTATTCGCCAGTCTGGAACACGGTCGGGTCGGTATATGCACTACCCGCTCCGGTGTCTTCGTACATCGCAACAGCTGCGCCACGCTGGGCGACACCTGCACCGATGTATCCGTCATACACCGAGTCATACAGCGGATAGTTCTGCCGGTTGCCTTCGATGAGTCGAAGACCCCGAACGCTTGGGTTTTCGTGGACACGGAGCCCAACAACATTGCGGACATCGAAGGGACCGCCAGAGACGGTACCGAGGAAGTATCCGGTAGGAATGTCGTTGTTCTGCACAACTGTCCAGTCATTGACCCAGCCCTCAACCCGGAGTCCACCAGTGCCAGCTGAGCGCTGTTGACCAGCGACAACCCCGGTACTGCCAAACTCGATGGGCCGCTCACCCGACTCTGCCGGGATGAAATCAGCGAACCCGCGAACATCCGCCACGTCATCACGATGCGCGTGGAGGAGGAAAGTGGAGTCACCGAACTCACGGAACCCGTGATGGATCAGGTGAGTAGACATGGTGTCTACATCTGCCTGAGCCCACGAGGTGCCGGCCGAGTACAAGTAGTGGGTGTGGGTGCCTGCATGTGACCAACGCTTGATGGTGGGCGGAACCTCACCGTCGGCGTTGTAGAGACGCTTCACCGCGATCGCATCTTGATCGGTGTAGTTCGTCTTCAACATCAGGGCTTCCAGGGTGACTTCGCGCCGCAGCTGAGCCCACGAAGAAATCACTGTCGCCTGGACAGCGAGGATCTGTGCGCCGGTTGCGGAGTCGATGTACTCCTGGGTATACCCGTCGCCAAGGTCGAAGTGCACCAGCGGGAAACCACGGCTGACCTGAGACATGCGGATCTTGGACGGGCGTCCGTATTCCGTAGCCTTCTGGAAACCGGGGTTCGTCGGCACACCAACCTTGAAGTTGGGAGCAACGACCGGGAACGTGAGATACGCGGTGAGTGCGTCGGCGCTCGCGTTGAACGCTGCAAGCATCGCCTGCATCTCTGCCCAGATTTCGTTGATGTTCTGTCCGTCGACAGTCAGCCCACGCTGGCCCGGCACCGTGTCGATGACATCAACACGGGAAATGAAACCGGCAGGAGCATCGCCCTCTTCACGACCGACCAGATGGAAGGCCGATCGTCCATTCATAACGTCCTCGAAATACTTCCCGAGGTTGGCGTCGTCGAACAGACGGTGAAGGGTGCCATACGGATCTGTCAAAGCCGCATCGAGGGCGGCGGGTGGGAGCAAATTACTCATCTGCCGTCCTTTCTAGGTTGCGGCCGGCAGAAGACCGATATCAACAATCAGTCGTCCACCTGCGTCGTTGGCGTCAGCAACCACCATGCCTACGAACACGTCGCCGGTAGCCATGCCCGTATCAAGGACATCGCCAAGGGTTGTGGCGTAAATCAGGTCGCCGGCACTGAGGGCCGGGCTTGCTGCTGTGTCGATCTCAACGAACTCCGCACGCGTGAACACGGTGTACTTGCGATCACCGATCACGTTCTTATGTGCAGAGCCCGAAGCGGGCGTTTCGCGTCCTTCGGGGGTCCAGATGACACCAACTACGTCATCGTTGGTTGCTTTGATGAGCTGTCCGCTCGCATCCAACGCTACGCAAAGCATGTCTCCGTCACCCCAGGCACCGGATTCGCCGTCCAGCGCCGCGGCCGCAGTAGCCCGGAACTTACCCCCTTCGGGGGCTTGGTCTGGCCTCACTGTTTTCCTTTCTGCAGTTATGGCGCTGCGGCTCCTGGCCCTCAGCCTCGTGGCAGGGGAATTGCCCCGGCCTTCTCGAACTGCTCTTGGTATTTCTGGGTTACTTTGTCAAACTCAGATTTCGGCTTCGGTGGCTTCTTGTCGCCGCTGCCGTCTCCGTCACCTGGGTCTGCTTCACCGAGCAGGTACGGCTTCTTCTTAGCGATGTTCTTCAACTGAGCGGTGATTGATTTCGGATCGGGCCGGCCGGTCTCCTCATCAAATTCAACCTCGTCGAGATTCATCAACGCTTGGGCGTCGGCCGGGTCGACAAACCCGATCTTCGATGCTGCTTTGACTACCTCCAGGGTTAGTCGTGCATTGCGTGCATCTGCCTCGGCTGCGATAGCCCGCTCCTCTGCTGCTGTGAGCTTGGTGCTGGATTCCTCAGCTTGTGTCTTCAGTTTCTCGATGTCGGACATTTCTGCTTCTTTGAGTTTCTTCAACTCAGTTTCGGCAATTTGTGCCCGCTCCTCAGCCTCTTTCGCTGCTGTACGCCGGGCTGCGTTTTCCTTCCGCAACTGGTTGACGTACTTCTCGTCGAAAGTCTTATCGCCCGGCCCCTCGTCCTCTTCATCGCTTTCCTCGTCGCCGGATTCTTCGTCATCCTCGCGACCGGTGTAAGCCATGACTTCAACTAGGGACCACGATGGCCATTTGCTCTGAAACACCTTGGACCTCCTGGGTTTCCGTCTAGGAATTTGGTGTCAGCAGCAACCATACACCCAGTTGGAAGTATTTGGAAACCTTTTGGAACGAGTATGACTAGTTGGTTCAGGTTATTCGACTAGTCGTCTGGGGTTTCCTCAAACCGATTTCGAGCAGCGACTTCATCTTCACGCCGTTGCTGCTCTACAACTTCGGCGTCTTTCAGCTCCTCGATTTTCTCGATCTCGTGGGGACGCAAACCAAGCTGCCGAATAACCCATTTGAACGGCAAGCCAACGTTCACCATCTTGGCTGCCTCGTCCAAAACCAAGCTGCGGTATTCATACCGCGGGTCTTTCCAAACAATGTCACCAAGGACAAGAGCCTCGGCATCGACACCTTCAACATATGCTGACATGAGGGTCGCAACTTCCAGCCAACGGTTCGCAGTGATGACTTGCTTCCGCTCAACCTTGTCGTTGAGTGGCTTATCTTCGATCAGCAACGAATCGCCGGATGGTGCATCACCGCGACCCCCGCGATCCGATTTGAGGAAATAGCGGACAGGGGTGCGAGAGGTGAATGCGATGTGTTGTAGCCACATCTCGATGACAGAAATGTAAGTGGATGGGTCGGCGGCGTCGAACTGGCCGAACTGGGAATTGACAACCCGGCCCTCGACATCATATGACGGTTTGAAATGCCAGATCTCGCCGGGGCCGGCGTTCCAGCCATTCTCGGGAGCCTCGGCAACAGTTTCGACCCAGCGCTGATGAAACGCTTGGAACGAACCGGTAACCATCATGTCGACAAGGGTCTTGTTCAACGCATCCTGCTGACGGGTTGCGTCGGCAATTTCAGACCTGAACGAAACGTTAGGGAATTCAACGACGGGGACACGACCAAACTTGTGGGGAAGCGGCCACGTCTCACCCGGAACTTCACGCCGCACAAAGCCAGACAAAGACAAGGCTGCAGTGTCGGGTATGTCGTCGTAGGCATCGGAAGAAGAGGCACGAAGGTTGGCTGTCCCGCCTTCCCTCTCAATGAACTTGTATGCCGCCTGGTCTGTATACACCGTGATGTAGATGTCACCAGATTCAGCTTCCCAACGTTTCAACGCCCACAATGGCTTTTTGCGATCCTCGTCTGAGTATTTGATGCGGACAAGGGAAGCGGGCTGCCAGTCGAGCCGCACACCGCCACGAGTTTTGTCAGGCCACACAATCATCGAAGATGTTGACTCAACCAGCATTCCTTGATGAAGGTAAAACTGTTCTTCTTCGATTTCGTTGCGGCGAAACACGTCCCAGAGAGCCTTCGCCATCTCCGCGTTCTCTTCCCCAAGATCTATTCCCTCAACCACCATTTTGTCTAACACAACGTCGACAATGGGCCGCATCCAATTATCGGCAAAACCTTCGAATGCTTCCCCAAATGTGTCTTCGAACACTTCTGTGGAAAACGTCAAATCTTGCTCACCGTCGAAGTAGCTTCTTAGTCGCGCATACTCGGTTTCGTTCTCTGTCAACGTTTCGAGCTCTTTGCGGATGATGGCTTCGCGTACTTGGGCTTCGATGCCGGGGATGAAGGGGAGTGCCATTAGGGGATCTCCGTTGAGTCGAGTCTTGGCATTAGATCATAGAGTTGACCGTAACGAATTGAGTCGATATGGGGCCAACAGCGCCGGCATTCGAGAGTGGCGATACCGGTTTCGGTGTCGTACCCTTCGGCGTAGAACAAATGGCCGGCCAGCTTGCACATGCGTCGTTTGCGGCGGGTTTTCCTAACCTCCCAATCAGTCATCATGGGAGCTACCTCGGGAAGCATATCAGTAGCCGACATGACCTGAGACTAACGGATCGGGTTTGCGTTTTCTGGGTTTCCGTCCCCGCCTGCCTTTCTTGCCGCCACGCCTTGTCACCACGCCGCCACCTTTGATCGCCGCTTCTCGTTCCAAACACAAAATGCCGCTTGACACACTATCAACCTGATCATCGTGGTCACCTTCGGGGAACGCCCCGCATTCGGCAAGGAAGTCGGGCACCCATTCGCCGGCAACAACATAGAAATGACCGGGGGTGATGAGGGAAGCGAGCAGCTTGGCGTTGGTTTCTTTCGTGCCGGTAACGTAGCGGCCGCGGACGTGATAACCGGGGAGGACACGGTTTTGGAATTGCCAGAGGAGGGTTTTGCCAGCCGCCCCTCGTTCCTGCTCTACCCACACCGGTACCCCAACCCCGTCTCTACGGGCGTTGTTCCGAACCGCGTTTTCGACCACGCCGGGGTTGGCACGCATCCGGTCAATGTGAAAGAGATAATGGTCCTGGATCGGCGGGACGAGCTTGCCGGTACGGGGATCTCGCGTGCCTTTCCCCTTCGGGAACGTGCGACCAATTTTCGCTCCGCTGGTCCAGTCCGGGTCCGGGTTCAAGTCGGTGCGTTCCGTAGCGGCGAAATCCCAGTATCGGATGATGTTTTGAAACTCGTGGGCGGGGGGCAATTCGGACCAGTCGATCACTTTGATCTGTTGCGGGTCGAGGAACCCACCCGATGATGTGGCGGACCAGTCGCCGTATCGCAGCTGCTGGTAGGTAACCGAATCGCCTTCATCGTTGTTGGTCGCCATGATCTCCAGCGACTCTTCATATTCGCCTTGATCCAGGAACGGGTTGTCGTCAAGTGTTGCTTTGACAAACTTGCGGGAGATCAACTGCGGGAACTTTGGGCCGTCAGGCAGATTCCAACGTTTCCGCACCCATTCATGTCCCGGCCCGCCAGGGTTCGACGCGGACCTAACACGGCTCGGAACGGGGAAACCTTTGGGGCGACGGATACGGGAATAAAGGTAGAGGTACTGATATTCGGGTATCTGGGTCAACTCATCGAAACAGACGACGTTGTATTCACCACCCTGGTATCTGAGCTCATCACCCTCGTGTTCCATGTAGCCGAAAGTGACGGATGCCCCGGACGGGAAAGTCCACATGTGGTTGTTGCCGTCCCAGTGGGCTTTGGTGCCGGCGAACCATTGGTGGCTGCGGTGAATCAAACCGCCCGGCTGAGAGAGGTCTTTGTAAGTGCGACGAATGATGAGCGCCTGGGTGGGATAAACATCCACATCTCTGGCTGCTTCCATCAGCAACGCTTCGGATTTGCCCGGCCCTGCGGCACCACCAAACAGCACTTCTTTGGTGTGGTAGAGAAGCAGGAAGGCGTGTTGTTTAGGATGCGGCTTCGTCGGTATAAACGTCGATAATCTCAGCTTCAGAGATCTCGATATTTCCGCTACTTGAGCGTCCGTCAAGTTCTCCGTCTTCAAGTCCTTGAGGCGTGCCAAGAGCTCCTGACTCTGCGAGGGCGGCAATAACGGTTCCGATGTCTCCTCGTTCCATTCCATGTGTATGAGTTACCTCCCCCTGCACTTCGATTGTTTGGCTCGGCATACCACGAACGGCACGTTCAGACGCCATCAAACCGGGCATGTTGCGAGCCATTTTGGAAGACAGGTCGAGCAGTTTTATCAGGTCACGGTCGGCGAGGTCATCGAGCGCATCCGGGTCTTCTTCGAAACGCTGCGCCAACGCCTGGAACGGTTTCGACATGGCTTCTAACGCTTTGACAATGATATCGCCATGCCGCTCAGCCATCTCTTTGATCGCTTCGGCGCGTTGCAGCTGATAGATGCGGTCCTCACGAAGATCGAACGCAGCGACACGTTCCGCCCATTCGTACTTCCTTGACCACATGTGGCAGCTGGAATCGGCAAAACCATGTTCGTCGATGACTTTACGGATGGTGCGACCGGGACCGAGATCCCGGTAAGTTCTGAACGCATCCCACGCCGGGTTGGTTTCATCCGGGTAGCGTTCCCAGACTTCTTTCGGGATGCGAACGATCTCCCTCGATGCGGAAACTTCAGGGAGATCGTCGGGGATAGGTTCGCGGTTTAGCTTGGAGACCTCTTCGACTTGTTTGCCGGCCTTGACAGCTTTATCCAGTTCGTCCATATGGACGAGAGTAGCATCAGCGAGCTACTTCAGGGTCAACATAGTCATCGATCACCATTTGGTCGGGATGGATCTGAATCTTCGCTTGAGCCATCTTCCATTCCGCCAACCACATGTCGTAAGTGATGTCGACGAGGAGTTGCTGGTCGGCCGGAGCGCGGTCAACAAAGTCGGGGATGTAGAGGGCGAGGACGAATTCGATTGCTGATTTGATTTGAGCTTTCACGTCAACCCCAATACGAATACAGCGTCTGTGTTAACTCCCATCGCTGCCCCTTACCCGCCACGCATAGGCAGCCAACGCTATGCCGGCGATGACGAGCAACGCCACGATTGCCGATAGCTGAAAAGCTGTGTAACCACCATCGACCAGACCTGCGTTCCCCGTCGGTATCCCAGTTGGTGTCGGCGGTGTGGTCGGTGGTTGGGTGCTCGGCGGTTGGGTCTCAGGTGGCGGATCGGTGACAACAGTTGATGTGGGGGGCGGGGGACAAACCACAATTTTGGTCTGTTCTTCTATCAACACGTCATCGATGAACAGCTGCACTACCCATGTCCGCCCGTCGATCTGTATGCCGGGACCGAACCAAACATCGTGATATCCGGGGGTGGGATCTTGGTAAAGCTCCAAGGCACGAGTTTTGCCGGTGTCGTCGATCACGGCGATTGTTACTTCACCGTCGACGGGGCCTTCGGGCCACACAACGATCACGGGTTCCCTGACACCTGTCGCCGAGTCGCGGTTTTCGCAGTCAAAGCCAATCGTCGGCAGGTTCGGTGGGGGGGTCGGCGGTGGGGGGGCCGTAGTGGATGATGGTGGGGGTACGAGCGTCGTTGATGTAGTGGTGGTCGTGGTCGGGGGAGGCTCCGTCGTGCTCGGGGGAATTGTTGTTGTGGATGAGGGTGGAACCGTCGTTACCGTGGTGGATGTGGTTGTTGAGGTCGGCGGTGGTTCGCATTCAAACTCCAGGTACGGGTCAAGACTGAACGTGTAGTCGTTGAAATGGATGACGAGAAGAGCAGCAGGGTCACCCCCAACTTCCAACACCCCATCACCCACCGTCACCGCGTTTGGTTCCCTCTCCACGTCATAGAACCAAATGTCGTCGATGTCTGAGATGAGTTGCAGGTCGTTGTCGTGCACACTTTCGTTGTTGTCTGAAACCGTCACCCCACACGACATGTTGGTCATGGGTAGCGTGACAGGGATGGTGTAAGTGGTGCCGGGTGTCTGGTTGTAGAGCGGGTCGAGCTCGATGCTGAGGGTGTAGCTGTCGGCCAATGCTCCTGCTGCCAGCCCCAATACGAACAGGAACCCGAAAATGGTTGTGGTGATTTGTTTCACGCCCTGCTTCGTTCCTTTCACTTGCCGTCGAGGTACCTGCCGAACGCTTGGGTGACTATCTCTGCCACGTTGACGTTCTCTTCCAATGCTCTTTGCCGCATCCGTGTCCAGAGCTTGTCAGGCACGTTCTTGATTGTGATGGTTTTGAGTTCGGATTTGGTGTGTGAGCCTTTGGTGGCCCTGTTGGTTTTCTTCGCTGTTGGCTTCTTTGCCGTCGCCACTGCTCTGGTCCTTTCCTCGACAGCACAAGTTTACTTGTTTGCCAAGTCAAATGCAACTGCTTTGACTCTCCAGGCAAACAACTAGTCAAAGATTATAAGGACAAGAGCGACAAAAACAGCAACAAAGACGTAAGAAAGGATTACGCCACGGAGCAGCCAGAGACCTTTCCGGGTGTGAATGAACAGGGGATCAGGCAACAGCATCAGCTTTCCTTCGATAGCACTTGAAACACTCACGGTAGCCGTTCTTGTCTTTGACAATCTTGGACACCTCGGCTCCGCACTTCGCAGCGAGACCATTGGGGTTTCGCAACTCCAAAACAGGTTCGTGAAATGTGTGGTCGACAAGAGATACATAGACATAGGTGGGGGGTGACATTGGTCCTCCAATCGTCGCCACCAAGATAGCGGAGAGGAAGAGAGGGGGGAAGGGAGGAAGGAGGAGAGGGGGGAAGAGGAACGGGTGGTCCCCCCGGTAGAGAGGAGGGGGACCACCCGCTGACGTGGGAGGGAATGAGTTGCAGGGCGCTACTCGATCACCGCTCACGACTCTAGCACAAACAAGTCAAAGTTTGTCAAGAAAGCCAAAGTTGTTCAAGGTTTCACGCTTCCACCTATCAAGAGCCCTTATTCGCTGCGGAATGTATCTGCGATGCGGCGGAGCCTCGTGGTCACGGTAAACCCAGCCGAGGAAGCGGTAAGTGGGAAAACAACAAATCACGTTTTGACGCTTCACCGCTACCTCCCCGCCGTCCCATTCATACAGCGCCCCAGCGTTAGGCATCAGCCCCCAGAAACACGCTTTTTCCCCGAGCTCGTCGACTGTTGACTGGGCACCGTAAACCCCGCCGAGACGTTGAGCCACCCATACCGGCCCATCCATAACCCTTATCTCGATCATGCCGACACTCGCACAATCGCTGAAGGCACCGCATAGCAGCCTTGGAGTATCTTTTCCAAGAACTCCAAACAGCCTTCATACGTTCCCCAACCATTGTCAGGTTCCATTGCGCGGTAACGCTCGGGGTAGTCCCGCATGGCCCAAATTGCCCGCTCTAGATATGGAACCAAATCCCCTGCCTTCCGATCTTTCAACGCGTACAGGTCACAGCCGGCTGTTCTCCACATTCTCGACACGTTCGATGTGTAGTTCCAACAAAAATCACCAATCGTCACGTCGTGTTTTTCGCGCACGTATTCGGCAGTCGGCATCTCTAACGCAACCCAGTAGCTCATGGCCGTATCCTCGTTTTCAACACGTCGATGAACCTTTGCCTCTTCTCTATCGTTTCTTTGGTTTCGCCAGCGAAGTCGTAATAGTCGATAGCCCAGCTACTGAATAATCCACCCCTAATCCGATATGGGTTCCAGTCGGCCATCATTAGCCACACTTCGTAGTTGGGGTTGGCGGCAGCCACCATCTCGCGAACCTCTCGCCAGTGGCGATGGGGCGCAATAATCAGGTGGGGGTGTTCACGTACCGCCACTTCAGGTCTCCATCGATCGTTATCAACCCACATCAGCTGATCTTCCTCCCGCACCATTCAAGATGTCTTCTGTAGGCACATTCATTACACCTTCTACCGTCTCGAAACACCAAGACGATTCGTTTGTTTCTTCGTCCGCAATCCACACACTTTCGTCCCCCGCCCTTACCCACGCGCCAAGCACCCCAACCCCAACACGGGTCGACTTCCCAAGGGTAGGGGTTGGGGGCGTGGGTTGCTCGGATGTGGGCGAGAAGTTCGGTTTCGTTCACTGCAGTCTTTCGGTAATTTTGTGAACTAGACATAGTGGTGGTCAATGGTGGGTAGGCTCATCGTCTGGCCTGCCAGCCTTCGATGAAGTGGCCAGCGGACCAGACAAACAAGACCCCCGCAACGAGGTGGAAGGCGGCGATGGTGAGGGTGGCCCATAGGGGCAGATCCCACACCCATTCGCTGTAGGTGTCTTCGGGTTTCTTGGAGATAATGCCTTGCACTTCGGGGATGAGCCAGAGTGCGAGGGATGTGAAGGCGATTGCCATGAGGGCGATCATTGCCTGTTGCGGTTTGGTTGGTTTGCGCTGTTTCAATGTGTTCTTCCTACTTCATCGACCGTAACCTTCACCATCATCGCCTCCAAGAGCGGCATCAAGTATTGCTGCCACTGACAGTTCGCTTTGTGATGCTGCAAGCACCGCTGCGTCCCAATCAATCAGTTCATGTTGCTGTAGCCACTCGTATACATCCTGACGGGTTGGTTCTACTATCGCTGCTTTCTGACCCCAAGCCCCCGTAGGGTGAGGAACAACCTTGCGTAGTTCAATCGCCATCATTCGCCCCCTAACGCAGCGTCGATTACCGCCCGATCCCGTTCTTCTTTCAAACGCCGATCGGTCGGTGGGTGGGCCGATCCGTAGCGTGGCACTGACTTGGCAGCTTCGTAGTTGATGCCGTCGTGTTCTTTGAGCCATTGGATAACCTCGGCAACCGACGGCACCTCCTCGTCGCCGCACGACCAACACTGGATGTCGTCGTGTTTGCAGGGTTTGCGTAGCTCAATTGTTGGTTCCATCAACCCTCCCCACAATCAGGACACGGCGACGACTCAACCACCGTCTTGTACGACGGGTCTGTATAGGTGTGGTCGATTAGATAGCCGAGTCCGTCGCATGTGGTGCATTGCAATCTGATGTGGCGGGCAGGGTCCTCCAAACGACACGACTTGGCGTGGTGTCGAGCCACTGTCGCTTCGTGACACCAGTTCAGGTTTCTCAGCATCGCTTCGTCGTGTTCGGCGCACCACGGAACCACGACAGCATCCACGTCGATTAGGCCGCTACCCTCGCAATCGGGGCAGACCCCAGGTTCGGCTACGTCCTCAACCCACCCTTGGCTGTTGGGGCAGCGCTCACAGGGTCGGTAGAGTTTCATGTGTTCCTCCTATGGCTCACGTGGCGGCGGGTCGGTCACTGTCGTGTACGTGGTCGGCGGCACCGAAGTGGGCGGGGGCGACGATGTTGTAGTCGACGTAGTTGACGTTGTGCTGGTGGTCGGCGGGGCCGACGTGCTGGTGGTAGAGGGTGGAACCGTCGTTACCGTGGTGGTGGTGGGCGGTACCGTGGTCGTGGTCGGCGGCGGGGGCAGAGTCGTAGTGCTGGTCGAGGTCGTTGTGCTGGTCGTGGTGGTGGTGGTGGCTATGTTGGTTCCATACCATCCCGTATTCGGTGATAGCGACAAAGGGGCGTGTCGGTTGGTTCATCGCTCACCCCGCCCTTTCCAACAACGCTGCGGCATCTATCCCGTTCGCTCGGTCATACGCCTTGCTTGCTTCCAGCATTTCCATGGCTTCCATCTGCACAATGGCACGCAGCCGCTCAAATGCGTACTCACCTAGTTCGGGGAGGTTTTCCCACAACAGCCAATCAGTGTCGTGGGCTAGACGGGCGATTAGTAGACGGGCTAGGTGGCGGGCTTCGGTGTTGGTGAGATTCATCCCGTCGGGGTTCATCGCTCACCCCCCAGCGCAGCATCCACGGCCTTGCGAGCCAATGCAGGAAGCTCTTCACGTCCAACAAAAAACGTACCCAACCGCTCACCTAGCAAATCGATGAAGTTGTTCCAAATGGCTTCCGCCGCTTCGTAGTTGATGCCGTCGTGTTCCCTCAGCCATTCGATGACCTCAGCCAGCGACGGCTCCCTAGCTCCCCCACATTCATAGAACAGTCCATGCTCACACGGTTTGCGTAGTTCAATCGCCACCATCGCCTCCTGTTAGGGCGTCCCAACGAGGCTGCCAACCACAATCAGCGTGAGGCGGGTCGTCGATCCGGCAGCCAGTGTCATCCTCAAGGCGGTCTAGCGGCACATAGCCAACCTCAGAGCGGGTACACCACCACAGACACTTGGCAGGGTCCGCCCAGATCGTTTCACCCAACACGGTGAGTTGCACATGCTTGGCAGAGCAGTCGTCTTGACCGTCGCATGGCATTAAATCGGGGTCGCCGCCATGCGTGCTGATCTGCCCATGTACGCAAGGCTGCCTTCGTCCCGTTCCGCCGCATTGGGGGCAGCCGATAGCGGCACGCACCCACGCCACAATCGTCAACTGGATAAATGCTTGTGGCCACGGCTCCTGCTCCCAATCGTCGGGCATCAACTGTCGCAGTTGTTCATTTGCTGCTTCTAGCGGGTTCATTTGTCTACCTCCACCCACTCCTCATTTGCCGGTCCTTTCTCTACCGCTGTTTCTTATGCTAGCTAAGCAATCACTAAAAGGCAAACGATTCAGCAAAGTAAACCCAACAGTTTGAGGGCAAAAATTGTGTGAGCTATGCGGCTGTCGCTTGGGCGGTCTTGGCCGGGGTTTTCCAGTTTTTGCCAGGGTCGGGTTTTCCAGTTTCTGTCATTCCAATTTCTGCCAGGTTTGCCAGTTTCTACCAATTGTTTAGTCCCTCTCTACACAATTGGTAGATCCTGCCAGCCCTACCAATTTCCACCATTCCCAGGATTTACCAGCAGTCCCGCGATCGGCTGCCAGATACTTCCACATAGGAAACCTGATACCCGGTACTAGCTAGAAATCTATACCGCTCACACTCAGATTTGCTAACTACATCTGTAGCAAAGAATCACCCTGGCAATCGTTACCGATAATGCGCTACGGACTTGGCACGTCTTTCAACCTAACTGACATCACTTGTCCCTATTCCACGTAACTGGCCATAACTAGATGTATCTAGGCCCAAGTGATATTAGGTTTTACAAAATGTAAAAATGGAAGCGGGAAGGTTGTCAAGCTTGATTCCGGCTTAGGTTTAGGGCGATTTCTGTCGACAGAATAGGGAAGGCAAGAAAGGCAAGAAAGGCAAGAAAAGCTGTCGGATTGTGTTGCAAATGATTAACAGTCATGCTAGTGTTGGGGCTGTGGAAGACGCAGCGAAAAGAAAGGTAGAGAACATGCATTGCGACAGCTGCGGAGAAAGTACAGAAAACCTCTGGCACTACGGGCTTAACCTGAGCCTNNGTCAGCCGAACAACTAAGCGGCCGCATATGCGTCGATATTTGCACATTGTGTGCCGAACATTTCGCAGCTGAAAACATGCTGTCAGTCCGCGGTGGCGCATGCAACGGATGTTGGGAAAGGTAGAGGGAACGTGGAAACCGGAATCGCAATCACAGCGCTTATGGTCACTTGGGCCATAGCGCTGTCGACAATTACCCTACGTAGGGTGGGAAGGTAGAGGGAATGGAAATTCGCAACGCAACATCAGGTGAAATACAACGGGCAGTAGCCCTAAGTCAAGAAATCTTTGACCATAACATCCGGATTGTCGACCTAGAACACGTCCGGAAAACGCGGCAGGGCGGAGACGTTCACAAGGTAAAGCTAGGTGTACATCGGACACATAAACATCGGCAAGGTGAGCTCACCGATTACGCGCCAGGCTGTCGGATCTCATGGACTGGCAGAACAGTTGCTGCAGCGTGTTGGCATGTACACGGCATATTCTTTGACTCGTTGCTGACAGTACAGCCCAAGGCAAGCATTAAGGTGGGTCCGGCCTGGACTGATGCGCCAAACCAATTGATTAGGCGTAAAGGTGACAAAGCTGTCGGCAACTGGCGAGATTGGGACGCTGGCAGCGTGTTTGAGCCAGTAAAAATGTCGCAATTGTGCTACTGCACAAATAAAGGTCTATACATTCAACGAGGTTTGAACCGGACGACGCTTGCGGGACAGCCCTACACGGCTGCAGACATCGGTTGCTACATTGACGAACATTGGGGACAGTATGCGACAGCCCGGCTCGTAGAATTCGCATACAATCATGGATTCAGTGACCCGGAAATCGTCTCTATCGCGCTGCGGCATCTGGAATCTATGGGGCCATCTGACAGCTCCCAAATCACCGATAACGAGTGGGAATTGTTGCAGTGGGCTGCAGATGACGTAGAAACTTGGCTGAATGACGTTTGGGCTGATGAATCAGTCATCTTTCATTGGTACAACGGAGGATTCTACCTTTCGCTAATGTGCGCCGACTTTGACTCTTCGGAAGGTTGCAAACGCGAAGCTTGCATCTGTCAGATGTATTAGTGCCGACAGCAACGCGACACCTGAGTTTTACTGTTCAGGTGTCGCGGACTGTCGGCACTAGCTACAGAAAGGGGTCGACAAATGCAAGATGAGCAGATGACCAGGATGCTGCGCCTAGTGCGCGCGGCCGATCAATCCGCCAAACCTGGCAAGCAATATGTAACTGACTATGGACGTGGACTGGCCGAATACGGACCGGAAGACGACACGCTATGGATTTTGGGCAACTGGAATGACCACTTGCGTTATTCCGAAGGT
>JABAHP010001610.1_pt1 | contig 47151 bp, 63 predicted proteins | sample 7062081 | NCBI WGS metagenome assembly JABAHP01 (sample SAMN14534357, study PRJNA622989) | marine sediment metagenome | biome: marine biome [ENVO:00000428]; feature: marine pelagic biome [ENVO:01000023]; material: deep marine sediment [ENVO:00002113] | place: India: Gulf of Kutch | collected...
CTTAGCTCAAAAATATCTAGGGGAAGAAAAGGTCAAGAGCGACCTAGAATTAAAGTGTACTAGTCAAGGACTGAAGGGCGACTTCCGGCAATATATGTATACCTTCACCCACAAGGAAACTAGGAACTATGCTATAGCCGATGCTGAATTACCAATTAGAATATTCAAGAAACAGGAAAGCATTCTTCTGGACGAAGGTCTAGACCAATTATATAGAATGGAGATGGACTTGTATCCTCTATTATTGCAGATGAGACAAGCTGGTGTCCGAGTTGATAAACAGAAAATAGCCAACGGTATCAAGTTCTTGTTAGGCGAAATAAAGTCAATGGAATCGGCGATGTACAGTCAATATGGTAAGTTCAATGTCAAGAGTAGTAAGGAAATTGAAAAAGTGTTCAACGAAATTGGTCTTGCATTTGAACGCAGACCTCCCACTGAAAAGATGAAAGAGAAGGGAATCACGCAGGGTAATCCTAACTTTGACAAGAATGCTCTTTCCAAGATAGACCATCCTATATGCAAATCCATATTAGGTGTCCGAGAATGTAGAACGCTGTTGAACACCTTTTTTGTGAACTCATTCTCTCAATGCAATGTGAACGGACGAATCCATAGCAGTTTCAATCCATTACGTTCTGACCAATATGGCACAGTCAGTGGCAGGTTCAGTAGTTCCAAACCTAACCTGCAACAGATACCTTCCAAGGATGATCACATCATTGGTGATACCAATTCTATGGAGCTTTGTCGCAGCGTTTTCATACCTGAAGAAGGATGTGACTGGGCGAAGCTTGACTGGAGCCAGATTGAATATCGCTTGATAGCCCACTATGCCGAAGGAGCTAAGAGTGACGACATTCGCAAGAGATACAATGAAGACCCGAGCACCGATTATCATGCGTGGGTTATGGAGATGACTGGCCTGAATCGTAAGGAAGCGAAGATGCTTAATTTTGGGATGGCCTATTATATGGGAGTTGCTTCCTGTTCCTCACAGTTCGGTTGGTCGTTGGCTGAGGCCGAGGACTTCATAAACCACTACCACAAGAACGTTCCGTTCGTGAAAACAACTAGAGCAAACGTTGTCCGCACTGCGAAGCGAAGAGGATTTATACGAACTATCCTAGGCCGTAGAGCTAGGGTGAGCAATAAGATGAGAATGGAACAAAAGGAGCACAGTATTTTCAATCGTTTAATTCAAGGTTCTGCTGCCGACCTGATGAAGAAAGCTATGGTGGAAGCTCACAAGGCCGGAGTATTCGACGTGCTGACACCCCATCTAACTGTGCACGATGAATTGGATGTATCCGTTCCTAAAACTGATGAAGGGCAGGAAGCCTTGATGGAACTAAAGAACATTATGGAGACCTGCATCCAGCTTCGTGTACCTATTGTCGCAGACCTAGAGGTAGGACCAAATTGGGCTCACGTAAAATAAAAACGAAGACTGACTGGTACCGACTGTTCCATAGTGGAATGGTTAACCGGACAGCCATATTAACCCCTCAAGAATTCTTCAGTAGAACTTGGAGGCCAAATAAATTATGGTGCCTGAGAAGCACTAGTCGGCCCGGATCTAACTTTACTGAAATAGGAACAATAAAACTAATATGCAAAATAGGACAAGGAAAACTTTCAAAAGACACTATCATAACTGAGAAAGCCCCAGACGATGAAATTATCGTTCAGGGCAATTACCGAGGTGACTTTGCCGAAATAACATTTGAGAAAGAGGCTATGGGTGTTCTCACCCGAGCACCCGACTACCAATACAAGCCTTGGAAAACAATCTCTAGATTAGAACTTCAGACTTTGATAGGATACGAGAATATTAATTATATGAACGAGCTAATTGAAATGTTTTCTGAAGGAACTTGGGTTGAGAACAATCCAATCATAGAGTTCAGTTACTACAATAAGCCTGTTGGCATTCACAATCATCCACTAATAATATGGGAGATAAGACATTACTGATGAAAGAAACAAAACTGTATCAAAAAGTTAAAAGACTTCTGCCTAAGATGCGAGCCACTAGAATAGAAAACTCAGTTGAGCTCGGCACTCCGGACACTCACTGGCAAGGATGGGAGGGCTCGTTCTGGGCTGAACTAAAAAGTTTAAACGTTAGAATAACCAATTATGATCAAGTGATAAAACCAGACTGGCAACCCGGGCAAGTGGGATGGGGAAAGAATCATATCAAGTTTGGAGGAAAATGGTTCCTCTTTATATCAATAGGAGAGCACATTTTCTTGACCAACCTTCCTCAAGAAACTTATTTGTTTAAAGAGTTAACTCCATTTACCAGTTTCCATTCTCTTTACAAGTTTCTTTGAACGATTGCCGACTTGATGATACCATTCACCAGATTTCATTGCCTTGACAATTCTCCTATAGTTTGGCCTTCGGTCGCTTACTTCACTTTTTACGGCGTCCAATGTTCGTTTGAGAGTCTTTGTGTTGTATACCCCGAGATTGAATGCCATATCCACTACTACCCAGAACCTAACGGAGTCCAACTTATCCACAAAGGGATACTTCTTTTTGAGCTCTTTTATAACTGACTTGATAATCAATGAGTACCACAGTCGACTAACTGCCAAGGGCATCTTTTGACGTTGCAGATTTATTCCGTGTCCGATAGTCCAATATCCTGCCGGACATTTATACATCTTGTCCCTGAATCCTTCGCTCTCTTCAAGATGTTTTTGGTAACGATCATCAATGCCATCCCCGTCTTCATCGAGCAAGGCTTCGCGAGTTTTGCGCTGTTCTTCAACTACTTTGTCGTTGCTGTCCAGAATCTTTTTCTCCGTGTCCTGAACCATAGTAAGCATAGATGCGTGCTGTTCAGCAGTCATTTTGGGAGGAGCCTTCTTCATCCCCTGCACTATACGACCCCCAAAATAAAAGCTAATTATAGTCAATAGTATGTAATATAGGTTATTAGGGAGCCCATAGAAGGCCACAGAGACGTTCTTGGCGTAATTGGGGTAAATTAAGCATATTAAGAATAAACTTATGGCTATGAGTGCGAGGATAGGCCTGACCAGCCTATTTATACCGTCTACTATACTGTCCCACAGGTTCTTGTTTTCCTTGCCCATTTCTGCGGCATAGGCTTTTAACATCTGGACCGTTTCAGCGTGGAGATTATTTTCTTGCTGAGTCTTATCAACTTTAGCAATCCTTTTAATATCAGCAACGGAACCCATAATCTTACTGGTCGCTTGACCAGCACCTGAAAAAACTTTTCCAATGATTGTTCCTATACCCATTACTTCTTCCTTACTGGCCAGAACCAATGACCTATGACAACACCTATAATAACAGCTACCATAGGATACTCTCCGGTTAATTTCACAATTTCTTGCGATATCGAAGAATTGTCAGTAGCTATCAAGATTATATTTCCTATAATCGCTATTCCAGTCACTGCTCCCATAAATATTTTAGTCTTCATATTAGCCTCCTTTATGAACGATGGTCTTTAGAGTCACGGCTAATAGACCCCCATTTCCAAGAACTAGCCCGATTAAAATCCATATCATAACCTCAAGTTTGAACACTCTTTCTTGTATTCCCTTTTGTCCGTTTCCGAACATCACTTTCATAAGAGCATCCGTATTGTTTCTGTGAGCCTCACAGTGCTGTCTTCTTTCATTTTTCGCCATATGGCCTCCTCAGTTAATCAAACTTAGTTTTTATGACCTCCTTCTCGGTCTGAAAATTGAGATCAGTCAAGCTGTGCTCTGACCTGAGCTCATTCATTTTATCAATGGCCCACTTAACAACAGCGTTAAGGGATTCATCATCAAACTCGATGTCTTTATACTCATCTTCCTCGGTGTCAAATATACCTAAGTCAGTAGGCTCATCCTCCCACTCACCAGTAGATTCATTATACACCGGAGTCACGAGACTGTTGTCAATCACTGACTGGTTGGCCTCTCCTCTGGTCAAAATAGTTCCCGGAAAATCAGGCCAAGTCAATCTCTTCTCCAGTTCTTTCTTGCTGTAAAACAATGACTTCACACGAAACAAGTGGATGGTTCCGTTGGAGCCCACCTTTTGTGGTTCCAGATAATCTGGTCTAACGTGACTCATTATCTGATCATGCTCAGTTTCAAAGTATATTATTGTTTTCATATTGTTATTACCTCTTTTAAATTAATTGGAAACTCTATTTCTTTTATGAAGTTCTGCTTGTAGAAATTATAAAACTTGGGATTGTCTAAGACACTACTGGCGTGCAGAGAGTCCGCCTGATTGTTTCCGAATCTTATATTGTCGTCTGTTAAGGCTGTTGTGGCTCCGGAATACGGAGTACCTTCGACATCATCAATCCATATTTTTATGTTGCTAGATCCATCAAAGGTTCCAGCAATATGAACCAGAGTATCATCTGGAACTGATGTATCATTAAAGGTTGCTTGATTTCCGTTAACTTCAAGAACCCAATTATTCGCTGAAGCATCGTAAAAGCAAAGCACCTCAGAACTCTCGGAGCTGAAGATGTATCTATCAGTAGACCCATCATCAAAAGTGTTGATAGGCTTAACCCAAATCTCAAAGGCGAAAGCTGAAAGACCAGTTATCAACTCATTAATCGTGATGTATTCAGAGTTGGCGTCAACCTGAAAACCATTCCCAAACTTTCCTGCTGTGAATGAACCTCCTGTAGCAACTCCGTCAGGGCCGAGAACACTCTTGGTCACGGAGTTAGCATTGTCAAAAGTGTTAAGGAAATAAATCTGTTTCTCTGTTGTGTTGAAGAAATTAGTACCATTCAATTCTAATGGATGCTCCACATCCTTTTCTGGGAAAGCGGTTTTGACAAAATTATGGATTTTAAAATTGTCTATAATAGCATCAGCTCCACGTGCTTGCCAAACACTCTGACCGATCTTGATAACATCCCCGGGGTCAAAAGCTGGAGTCTGCCCTGAACCAGAACTAGATGTTTCACTGAACAGGCCGTTCTGACCAGAGGAAATATTATGATATTTTATCCTCAATCTATTTGGGCTAGACTGATTTTTGTCATAGATAAAAGCCCAGAACACTATATCATTTATTGATACATCAATTCCTGATGACATCTGCACCGTGAAAGAATCACTTCCTGAGGTGGGATTAATATAGGCTAGACTATAATTTGCAGAACCTAGATTAAACAACCCTCCAATAGGATTATTGCTCAACCCGTTTGTTCCTATCTGAAATATATCGTGATTATTGCCGTCGCTTGGATCTCCATTAGTCATAGAGTACGTGTCGTACTTGACTATAATAGAAATGACAAAAGAATCCCTGTTCAGAATTCCGTTTAACACCATAGAAGCATAATTGTTTGTGGTGCATTTTATTCCATTGCCGAACATCGAATTGACAGACAAATAAGTTGGTGATCCAGTGACAGAACCGTTTGGACCGAGTTTACTTTTCCCAACAGTTAATGCAGATTCAAGAGTGTTCCAACTCAACAGCTTTTTATTTGGATTTAGATATTGTCGGGTTCCTCCAAACTCCGTTCCAGCTATAATGGGATATTCAATTTCTCTACCAGCTACGGAATCATTATCGTAGTTCCACACCTTTAGATTGTCAAGAACTGCGCTGGCGAATGCGCTGTCTGCATTATTGTTCCCAACTCTTAAATCCGTGTCGTCAGGTGTAGTAAAGGTGGTTGTGGATGGGGTTCCTTCAACTCCGTCCACTATTATTCTGACCTTATTCGTAACACCATTATTCCATATGCATCTTATATGAATAGGAGTATCATCAGGAACAGATGTATCATTTAAGGTGGCTGACTGCCCACCAATCGTAAAAGTCCAATCATCTTCGCTGGCGTCGTAATATAGATATAAGTCGGCTCCAACAGAAGTCAAAATATACCGATCTGTTGAGCCATCATCAAACGTAGACTTAGGAACAATCCAAATATCTATAGCGCCTTTGACTGTCAAGTTGTCCAGTATATTGGTGATTGTGACGTATTCAGAATTAGCATCAGACAAGAATCCATTGCCGAACTTTCCAGCTACGTATGTTCCTCCGGTTGCGACTCCATCTGGTCCAATGACACTATCAGTGATCTCGATTGCAGATCCAAGAGTGTTATATAAGATTAATCTTTTATTGGGATCTGTTAATATCATATACTCCCCAGATATAGATCATCATTAACTGGCATTGTGACTACGACTGTGGTGGAGCTTGTGGGACTAACGTCTGTAGGAAAGACTTCGTGATACGCTGAACCATCGTAGGTATAGAAGGTCATTTTCTGAGCGTACTGATAAGCCTTAGCAGAATTGAAAGTGATTGTCGAGGTGTAAGCTCCTGCACTTCCAGACCAGTCGCTTATGCTGGAAAGAGTGCTATCGTTGATTACAGATGAAGATGATTTTATTATCCCAGAATCAAAACCTACTCCGGCCACAACTGGATATTCAGACCACCAAGTTGGTTCAGAAGATGGGTTCTTATTGAGATTGCTGTTCTGCAACGAATAATATATCTTGTTGCTGTAGGAAATGAAGTCTCCTGAGGCATAAGTAACTAGAGAACTCCAAGTTGGAAAAGTGTTATTGGTAGTGTCCGTATCTTCCCACCAAGATGTTTCAGTTGATGGATTCTTATTCAAGTTGGAATTCTGTAGAGACTTGTATACCTTTCCTCCGTAAGCGACAATATCATCAGCGGAGTAAGTGTACGTTGAGCTCCACTCAGGAGCAGTCGCGTGCAGAGTTACTTTTGGATCTTCACCAGCCTCTTTAGTTAGATGTTTATTTCCTGTCGTTGGTGATGTGTTTTCATTTAATTCATCCATATACTCGGACATCGGTTTAGTTGCTGTCATACTTCCTCCTCTCCTATTAAATAAGCACCTTCCTCATCTGTCAACAGCGTACCTTCTTCATCTGTTAAGTAAGGATAGTATGCAGTAATTCTGATAGTTAGCAATATTGACCAATCAGCCATAGAAGGATTGACTTCCTGTATCTGCGCCTTCACCACTCCATACAGAATTTCATTGATGTGATCTAATTGGACGCTTATCCACTGGCCAGCTTTTAAAGTTATGTAGCGCCAAGGAACTTTAATAGTCAATATGTCTAAGCTAGTTCCTCCTATTGCCAGTATTCTAACAGCGTATTTTGAAGCGTCTGTTAAATTGTTTATCAAAGTTAGGAAATCTTCCTGATATGTTGAGCTATATTCATTCAGCGCTGACTCTTTATTGCTGTCGTCAACAAGCCATTCATAGCTTGATTCTTTATCTGAAACAGCCCACTTTCTATCCAAGCCAACCCTGAAAGTTGATAGAACTCTTCTGGCGTCAATCTTAATATTGAAGGTAGCATTTTCAGGAAGTATTTCTTCTTTTGTAATGTTAGCTTCTAATTGTTCATAATCATCAGAGGTAAAGTCAAACCGCAAATTGGAATTCCACTCGAATCTTCCAAGCATAGACTTAGAAATTTCTTGCACAGTTTTCCATACCTCTATAGGCTTGGAGAGATACAAACCGATGCTGTAAGTCTTGTCTGTATCGGTCTCGATGGCTTCCCAAGAAGTCAATTCAAAGAAAGTGCTTGTGTAAGAGTAGTTATAAGATACTCGCAATATCTCTCGCAATATGGACAATCCATTTTCAATTAAGTCTGTAGGAGTCGTTGTGAAATTGCCGTCTGCTTCTCTAAAAGCTGAACCTTTTAAATATCCGTGGATATCAATTGTTACTTTATCCTGTAATTTCCACTTCACCTTAGTAACTGTTCCCGAATCATCAGTTTCTGTCTGCCTAAAATAGGATTCAGGAACTGTAAATTTGGCTATGCTTTGTTCCGAGTCCACCTGAACAATTGGAAGAGTAAGGTTTATTTCAATATCAGCTATGTACAAAGTCTTGATAGCATCACTGGCAAGACTATGAGTGGAAACATCGCCGATCAAAAATTCATAATCAGTAGCTGTATCGCTGGCAGGAGGTAGAACATCTATATCTTTATTGACATTCTCATTTAAGCATAAGACTGGTATTCTGCTAACCTTTCCCCAAATCTGAGGAAGTATATATTCCTTGTTCGGATCCTTAATATAGGATAGTTGAGAAGTGTCTAAATACCTGTCAGGAGTTTTCTTGTTCAATGAAGAACGAATGTCCCTGAGGTTCAATCCTAGCACAGGACCCTCCTCTATAATCTCAATAACTCCTTGATAATTAACTACAAAATCAGCGTACAAGGCGGTAAGGGCATCAGCACCTATCCAGTACAATATTCGAACTAAGTTGCCATTCTTTTTCTTAGCATCTATTCCTGCGCTGAATGGTGTAAATTTAAAATCTTCATTGGATATTTTTATGTTCTTGGATGGAAAGGCCTGACTTGTAAAGTACACATCGTCTTTTCTGGTTCCCATAATATCAGTGGACAACAATCTTCCATAATATTGGGCATCGGCCCATTCAGGAATAACTCTGGCCTGAGTATAATAAAATCCTATGGCAAAGCCTATCTCAATTTCCTCTTCTCCGAAATACCAATAAGGCTTGTGATCTTCAAAGTGAATATAGATAGTTTTGTCAGTATAGAGAAAAGTTCCTGGATTGTCTAACACTTCTTGAAAGGTGGTGACTTTAAAATAATGAATCTTCCTAACTTGAAATGATATTGCGTTGGCTTCAATTGTCAATCCTATATTATCTAATTCAAATTGAGAGTTGGCAAATCCAGCATAGATATTGTCCGTGCGAACAAAATAAACATTCTGAGTGTGGGGAAAGAACTTGTACCAGACAGTATTGTCCGCAACTTCTGCAACTAGGATCTTTTGATCTTCAGCCATTAAAAATCCTGCTCCAGAATCCAATAATAGAATTCGGCATAGACTCTTTCTGGGAAGGTTAGAGCTGCTCCTCGCATAGTGATTTGATCTCCAGCTCTAAGTATTACAGAAGATTGACTTATGAAAGTTCCTCCGTGAATAAACCCAGGAGTACTGCTTTGATTGACCCGAATAGAAATCACCTTTCTCATAGTATTTCCATCTATGATCATATCCAAATCCCATTGTCTGTTACCTCCGCTTCCATTGTTTCCTGACCAATGAAAAGTCGCAGCTTTCACTATCCAAGTTTGTCCTGCTGGTATAGTCAAGGTGTGGAATCCATCTTGAATTCCTAAGTGATAATAATATCTCAAACCGGGAATGGAGTCAGCTATCCGCTGACCAAAATCTTGTTCCACAATCCAATAATATAAATCTATCGTGGTTGTCGTAGATGGAATCACCCAGTTTATAGTGTCTCCGGGATACAGCAAAGTAGACTTAGGCCATCCCTGAGCATAACAGGTTGTGTAAAACTGATTGACTTTATCAAAGTATCGAATTGTATTTCCGTTGATTGTGCCAGTAAGAGCTCCAGTGTAAAAAACAGCTGGATTAGGTGTCCAAGCAATGGACTTGACAATCCAGTGCTCTCCGGCTGGGACAGTGATAGCACTCGTACTGGAGATTCTTCTTAGTTGAGGTAGTGTGAAGGCTTTACTCATAACAGCTCCTCAAATATCGTATCTTGCTCTAAGATCCAATATCCCACCTGAAGCAGTCTAGTGCCAGAGCCTCCTGAAGCTAACCACTGAATGTAGTCACCAGCATGAAGAATAAATGATCTAGTTATATAAGTGTAGGCAAAAGAATATCCTGCCGTAGTTACACAGAGATTATTGCTTACAACTCCGTTAGTGGAAATTCTGATATTATGAGTTTCAACTCCAGATGTTTTTACAAACTGCGAACACACAAGTTTGACTACCCAAGTTTCTCCAACAGGAACCGTTACATTTCCTGCCGAGGTTAGGTTGGTATATCTGTACGGAGGAACCTCTTGGGGAACCTTCATATCAATGTTGGCTTTCCAATAGAATATAACCACATCATAAGTGGGATCAGTATACAGCGAATCCCCACCCTTTAAAATAAGTTCATTAGGAACATTTCCCCCGTAGACTCTAGTCTGTATCATAGTTTCTTCATATAAATAATAAGTCGTGCCATTGATGACAGCGGTTATTTTTCCTCCATAGGTGGCTATATTGTCATTAACCAAGGCCATCTTCTTGACAACCCACACTTCACCTGATGGAACTGTAATGGTCTCAGCTTTTAAAAATCTAAGAGGTGGGAAGAAGCTACTTTCCATAAGGCTTTAAAATATTAATGCGAACAGCAAAGACCTTTCATCATCGTCATCTAATCTGTCGGAAACAATCTTTCCTGATATCCTTCCCTTAGCACTATAGATTGGTCCAGTATCCTTTATGGCTTTGAACAGTACTCTTGCTCCATTATCCGGGGAAGCATCATTAACATAGTACCCTCCTTTATTAGGATCCCAAGTTCCTCCCTTTGTGGACAAATATGCAGAGGCCGTGTCGTCACCATCATCCTGTATCAATACATAGACATATCCATTAGGGATACCGCCAGGATCTGTGATGATTAAATCGCCACCTTCTACTCTATAAGTGAAGCCACCTATTTCTTCAGTGCGTCCACTCGCAAGAGCCAGAGTTCCATTGATACCATAGTCGGTCAATTGAAATCCTACAACTGATTCAAAGGAACCTTTTAAAGTGTCCTCTATGTCAGTCAGGTCTATTTTATTGATATCGGCCATACCAACTCCTTATTTTAATTCTTCAACCTTAGCCTTCAACCTGTATCTATCCCCGTGATACTTATCACCAAAATCTATTTCCACTTGGGCGAAGTATGGTTCAAATAGGTCTAGGTCGTCTTCGGTCTGGGCAAAATAGCCGGGATTATTTCTATCACTAGAAGTGAAATGAGCTTTCAGCAAATCATATTTCTCTTTTGTGACTGTAGTGAATTCAAACTCCTGAACCTTCCTTTGCTGTCCAGTAGTCTTGTATCTTTGATAACCCCTACTAAGATTTTCAATATCGTTATTCTGATATTTAGGAATAGAGCCATAATTAGGATCAGGAAAAACTAATCTATTACCTAATAATACGTGACCCACTTTAGCAGAGCCAGATCCTCTCTGAATATCCTCAGTTACATCCGGGGTCGCCGACCCAGCAGGACCAGTCTGCCCGTCCCACCTTACAACTAAGTTGGAATTGGAAACACTTGTCTTGTATACTGATCCATTCTGCGCAATATAAATGTCTGGAGTACTACCTATGAAAGCATAGCTCCAAGCAGAAGCAAGAAAATAAAAATCAAACAGGCCACCTAGAACATCTCCATCGGCATACCGAGGAAGATTCCAAGTCACTAGGCCTCCGTTGACGGAATCCACTCCCATCTGAACATTAGTTGCTAAATTGACCCAAGTGTCTCCGCCACCAGACAAAACAATTGGACCATATGTTGAAGAACCAGTATCATCAAACCAAACCTTACTGGTTCCTGCGCCTATTCCAGAAGCAAGCTCCCAATAATTGGAGCCAATCCTAAGGGACATTGCACCAGTGCCGTTAATATCAATTGGAACCAGATTGCTAGGAGTGCGATAAGTTCCACTTGGAAAATCGAGATATACATCGTTGCCATTGACATAGTTTACTCCGTACTGAACAAAGACCACTATTCTCCAATATCTATATGTTTGATTTATCAGATTCACCGTATTGCTTAAAGGAAGAGCAAACGGAGGACTAGTCCAGCTCGGTGAACTGTTAGCTAAGAGCTGACATTCTTCAGAGGCAAGAAAAGTAGCTACATCAATGTTTACAGCTGAACCTAAGTCTATGTCAATGTAATCTTCGAAGTATGTTCTCTCTACTAACCTATCGGATAGCATATTCTCTTTTGGAAAATTAGTTGATTCTCCATTGACAGTGCAGTTAGCTTCGGTTATCAAATTATTGGGACAAAAAATCATATCCTTTCCTCCAGAGCTACCAATCCATTCGCGTGAATCTTTTGTAGACCATTCTTGGTGTTCTCGAATATATACTCGCGGAGAACTTCACCGGACTCAGCTACGATCTGAAGAATCTGGCCTGTCGCTCCGCCTCCTCCATTAGCTAACTTGAAAAGTTCGGCCTGTTGCTCAGGAGTTATTATGGCCTCTCCAGGAGTAGCTCTAACATCTACACTGTCAACTCCCTGACTGGGACCGCCAGGAACAATTCCTCCGAATTGAAATCTTGGTCGTTCAGTGGCCACCTTGGCGACAGCGATTCCAGTACTGATTCCTATGAGTCTTTTTAAGGCAACTCCTCTAGCTTGTCCTAAGCCGGGAGGATAGGGGTACGCTGCAATACTCGCGGCATATGCTTGTTGAGCACGAGCAATTCCGGACGTGATCAATTCAGAAATGCGAATACCCTTGGCTACAAGAAAAGAAGCTATCCTTGCTGCTCGTTCAGCTTTGGTGCCTTCCTTTGTGATGTTGACCAGCAGGTCGGCTGAATCCTGAGCGATAGATTTTATTGCATCTGTTTCATACTCCTTTAACTCTATCCTTCGCTCAGCAAGTTCTTCTTCATAGGCCATATTCTGCTCATAGGCAGTTTTGTCTCTGAGCTTATTATAGTATGCTTCGACTTGAGCTTCAGCTTCAGCGTTTCCTCTTGCTATTTCCTCAGCCTTCAACCTTTCCCTTTCTATTTTAATCAGCGCCAACTCTTCTTCAGTGGCGTCAATGTCAACTAGCTTTTCTTTAAGCTGATCTAAAAGCTGAATTTGCTGTTCAGTGTATTCTAAAACAGGAGGTGGTTCATCATCTCCGGATTCATCCTTCTGTTTCTTTAATTCAAAAGTACCGTCCTTTATTTGCTTTACTCTTTCAGCAATCGCCTTGGCTAGAGCTTGATTTGAAACTAAGCTCTTAACATTAACATCATCAAGATTAATTTCGGCGATGGCCAGATTCGTGATTGACTGCTCCAGCTCTTCGTTTTGTTTTCTGAGAGTAGCTTTATTCTTAGCTATCTCTAATTCAAACTCGGCAATTAGCTTTCTATCTTTAGCGGTTTTATTTTCCTGAGTTCTTAACCCCTCAAGGAAAACCGTTAATTCACGAGTCTCCTCTCGAGTATTTGCAATTTCCTTTTGCTGTTTTCTATACCCGTCATTGATCTCCTCTAACTGCTCAAAGAATTTCAATTCTGCATTCGCTGCCTGAAGTTCATTCAATGCTTTTTGCTCTTCGCTTAGACCGGATAAATCTCCTGTGGTTGCTTTAATGGCTTTCTGCCATTCCTCATAAGTAGCTGTCAGACTTTCTGTTGATTCAGTAAGATCCTCATTATCTCCTAAGAGTCTAAGACCAAACTCTGCGAACTTAATGAAAGGAGGAAGAAACTTAGTTGCTATCCTTTCGCCAAGGTCTCCAATAGCATTTCCGAATTGTTCAAACCTTCCTATTCCTTCTGCAGAGGCTCTTGCTGCTCCTCCAACCTGAGTTTCAAGTTCGCTTAAAATTATCTTTTGAGCAGAAGCAATATCATTCAATTCTACAAAGTTCTTTATCTGCTCGGTCTGCTCATCGGATAACTGGACACCAACTCTACGCAGAGCGGTGACACCTTGGATAGGATCTTGCAAAGCCTTTCCAAGTTGAATACTCGCAGCCTTGAGATCAGTTCCAAAGGCTGTAGCCATATTGAGAACGGTCTCAGTAGCATTGGGAAATACGTCTTTGCCTATTTTAGTGAAGGTCAACAGAATATTTTGAGCGCCTATTATGGCTTCATCTCCAAAGGTTGTGACCTTCTGAAGACCACTAGCCATCTTAGTAAGTTCTTTAAAGGTTAATCCTGCTGCCTGTCCAGTAGATTTCAGCCTTGCCTCTAACTGTTGTTCGGCTTTAATCTGAACGGTGATAGCTTCCTTCATAGCCCGAAAACCTTTGCGAACAAGAGCTATGGCTCCGAAAAACAAAGCTGTCTTTAATACACTAGCTAGACTTAGAAAACTTTTAGAGGATTTCTTAGCTGAATCTGATGCTGACTTAGTGATCCTCTGCATATTAGTTTCAACCCGGGAAACATCTTTCCTGAGCTGAGCTAATTGTAATCGGACTTCTGATTTTATTGAGCCAGCATCAACAGCCATTATTTATTTACCTCTCCACCTCGAACTATCTTAGTGTTCTTGCTTCCGAATATCGCTTTATTGTTTTCGCTTTCTGTCTGCTTATCCTTCTGATATTGATTGTACACCATCCAAGCAGCAGAGTTTATTTCTTCCCTATGGATATCCAAGAAGTTTCCTTGCATATGATCAGCAGGATTATCGTGACCATTATGAGCTAATACCGCAGCTTCGAGAAGCATCTCTCTGTTTATCTTTTTAATATCAGAGCGCTCAACTCCAGTAGCCCAAGAGGTTACCGCATTCATAAAATCGTTTGGAAGAAGAGAACCAATATACAATTCTATGGAGTTGGCCTCGGAATCTAATTCTTTTCGTTCATTGGCAGGAATGTCTTTCATCCTTTCCTTAATAGAGGCAAGCCTTTCTTTTAGCTCAACGATGCGATTATCCTGACCATACACTTTTTCTTGGATCTCATCAAAGGTAGGGGATATAAGAGTTTCCTTCATCAAGGCCTCTTGCCAATTAACTAATTCAATCATATCCTGTAAGCTAATCTCTTCTTTATCTTCGACCTTTGATAAATCAATTAAATGAAATTCTCCTACAGCTCTAAGCTGAGTGCGATTAAGACATCGCACCTTACAGCAAACTGTAGTACCATTGAACGGCAATGATAAAACCGGATAAGAGGCCTCCCCCATCTGTTGAATGGGGGAGGGTTGCTCTTTTATTTTCCTCTTTTTGCGGAGTAAATTAAACATTCAGCACGTCCAGTGCTTCATACTCAGCAAGTGTGAGCATCTTTTCCTGATAGGCAGCGAGCTTGTCGCCGTTCTCATCAGTATACTCAGTGGCATCCAGATTGAGAATAATATCGGAAAAAGTTTTCACTTCTTTAGCGATATCGCCTTCGTAACCTGTCACAGTGCGAATAAGAAGCTGTTCCCAACCTGCAATATTGGTCTTCAGGTTTGAACCCTGATCATAAGCAGGAGAGAAGATCTCAATATGAAAAGCAGATTTTTGTTCCTGCTCATCAATAGTGGGAGGCTCATATTCGTTGTTAGCAGAATCATAGACTCCGCCCATCACCATCTGCTTGAGCTCGTAATCGTTCTTAGCACAGGTAAGAGCAGGAGTTATTCCTTTAACGATCGCGTTGACGATAACCGAGGTAAGAGAACCGTCGCCAGTTTCATTCTCAACTTCCTCTTTATCCTTGATGTTCTTGGGCAGAGCAATAGCTTTCGCTGTATCAAAGCCTTGAACAATCTTGAGCCCGATGCGAGTAAAGGTAGGAGCTGCTCCGCTGTAGGCTCCAAAACCTAGGAAGGAAATCAATCCTCCATACAGCTGAACCTTCGTGGCGGTGCCAGAGGTCAGAGCAAACATCAACCTATTGGTTGCTGAGTCCTTAGACGCTGTCCAGTTCTGCGGAGTACCAAGAAGAGCATTCGCAGCATTGAGAGCTGTCACCAGTTCATCAACTGTTGCATTGGTGGGATCGGCAAAGGTGCCTCCGGATATGTCAATAACCTGATCATCAACTGATCCGTTATCTTCTTTGATGACTACATTTTCAGTTGCAGCTCCTGTTAAGCCGGAAACATCTATTGTGCCACCTAAACCTAACATCCGGTCATAAGTGGGAATAGTCCCGTCGGGGTTATTTCTTTGGATACGGAATCCCTCAACCCCGAAGTTTTCTTTTCTATTAATTGTCATTGTATCCTCCTTCGGTATTTTTTAGACTGCTCCCAACTTCGGGAGCAAGAAAAGACGGTCTTTACTTATAGTGTGGTCGTCATTATCTTCGACCAGTTGTGATACTTCATTGGTGTCTTCCAATCGGAACTTATTGCCAGAAGCATCAGTTAGAATCACTTTATCCAGAAGAGTCAACACCTCTTCAGTCATATAATCATCGACTAAGTCGGAAGTTCCAGGAACATTGTGATAGGCCACATATACTCCGGATAATCTTCCAGAACGAATGTCTTCCCAGACTACTACGTAGGGAGGAACTAGATTGACCTTTCCGTCAAACTTAGCAACAACATTAGATACAGAGCCAGTCTTAAGCTGTGTTATGATTGCTGTTATCAAACGATCCTCCTAGCATCTTGCAAAAACAAAGCTCCCAAAGAAGTGACGATAGGTTTAAGAGCTGCGTGCTTTCTGTCATTAGCCATCTCTAAGTAAACTCCATAATCAACTCCGTGGGCAAGAAACACAACTATGTCTCCGCCATCCTTAACAGCCTCAGAAAAGACTCTCTGGAAAGCTTGTTGAGTTCGATTAGTCCAATAGAAGTTTTCGCTTTGCTTAGTTCGAAAAGTGTTTAGCATCTTTATCTTATAGGACAATGCAAGAGCGAACAGAGCAGCTTCCTTTCTCTGATATATAGCAACGATATTCTGACTAACCCTCGCCACACTTTCCTGAGTACCAGTTATTTGAACTCCTACAGACATTATATCTCCAGCATTAAAAATAAGGACAGCTGATTTATTATCTCTGCAATATCCTTATTGTTGACCTTCATTCTGGTCCCGTCCTTAAACTGAAGAAACTTATGATCGCCCTCCTTTATTATGATAGCAAAAAATAATTGTTCTAATTCCGGATCCAAGCGATCATCTACTTGATTATATGGATTGTTCCCATTCATTAAGCCACCTTCTGAGTCCACTCTTTGAGCTCAGCCTGATACTTTATTATGGATCCTTCCAAGGTTATCTTTTCGACGTCCATTATTTCCCAGTTCCGACTGTTCCAAGTGAAACGATCGTGTTTTCGTATTTCACTTTCATAGTCTGTAACAATCCAATAGACCTTGGTATTAGAGTATTTACCATCAGCCTCTGCTATGTCTGAACCTCGTTTATTGTTTAGTGCTATCCGAACGGGATTAGTTAAAGGTACATTGGTAGTGGAAGACCAATTAATATAGTCTACTCCTCGACTGTTCTGGCTTATCGTAGGTCTAGTGAGAGTAACAGTAGCCGGATTAACAGCTATCGTATCTTGAATTGCTTGTCTTTCAATACTCAGCAAGCTCACTTAATTCATCCTCCGAAACAACTCCAGCAACTTCAGGTTGAGAAGCTTTGACAAGGGCAGAAGTTCCATAGCCTTGGGAATCTTGGCATTCGCCCTTCCAGAATTCATACATCCCTTTGTAATAATCCATCTTGTCTTTCAAGGATTGGAACTCGTGGGACTCAACCCCAACAGAAGCCTTCTTTAATCCAGCAGCAGAGGCGGTCAATTTAGCCAGCTCCCACTTCCATATAGTGGCCGACGCACACTCTACAGTGGAACCATCAATTAATTCAGATACTGTGGGATCGTCATAGTCGGTGGACGTTGTATTAGTATTTTTTCTTACTTCTAGTATTTCGTCAGCTGTCGCCATTGGTTCTTTCTCCTTGATATAGGTTCATATAAAATGTATCCGATGAAGAGTCCCCTTTAATCGCTACCACCTTTAAGTATAGACCTGAAGCTATTTCCATATAGTCCTCAAATCCTTCTACCGTTATGATAGGGTCGTGAGGTGAAATGAGCCATCCCCTATATTGCTCTTCAGCTTCTTCATCATTAAAACTTGCTACTGTGTATCCAGAACCTTCCCCCATCATATTATCTTCGTCGGTTAGATAAACCTTTATTTTATCTCCATGGCCTGGATTACCAAACCATCCAAAGCCTCCTTTAAGATAACGAAGACTTTCACCAGGAGTGCCTGGAATTTTAAGAAAAACCGTTGCTACTCCATCCACAGTATCGGCTTGACCACTCACTAATTTCGGTCTAGCTTGTTCACGTTCCTGTTCACGCATCGGCATATTAGAGAGTTGTTTCTGCTTCTGCTCAAACTGCTGAGCGTCTTGAGAACCTTTTCGAATATTACACTTATAAATTACAGGACCTTCAATAGAAAATAATCTGTACCCAACGTCAGTCTCTTCGTAGTTCACTACTAAGAGTTTTTTCTTAGCGAATAGATAAAAATCAGACCATTCTTTGAATACTTCCATTATGACTCCTACACCGGAACAAGATACCCGTTTAGCCTGACTATCCTTCTTGTCTCGGCAGTTCCATTGGTTCCAACGTCGATATTCAAAATTTCCCCGGCAGGTATCAAAATACTTTCCCTAGGGACCTGCAGACTATATGAAGTATCTGCCTCTTTAATTCTTTGATAAAAGAAATTCTTAAGTCCCTGAATTTCAATTGCTCCTGTATTAGTTTTATCCGCAATGACAGCTTGAACACTGCGAACACCAAAGTCGCCTCCCTGCAAAAACATCGGTACTTTATTCCCGGCCAATTGTAGCTTCTTTATTTTAATTCCATCTGTATGAGCCGTTCTGCCTGTTACACCATCTTGATTAGTATAAGTGACCGTTATCACAATGTCATCTACATTCCCCATATCCGCTGTGATTTTCAAATCAATACCGCTCATAAAGTTTGGAAATGTCGTACTAGTTCCGGCAGTAAATACTTGAGTATCTGGATTATAAGTCCCGAAAGTCACTGCCTGATTAGTCTTAACAGTCACTCTATTATCGGCACTGTAAGAGGTGATTGAAGCAACGACAAACTTGTATCCAGACGGGACTGTAAACTGTGCTCCGTTATAGAAATAACCCTGTTCAATTTCTATTTCCTCATCATAAGCCAGTTCCAATGTGATGGCTCCCGGTATTTCAGTAGAAACAAGTATCCTACCATTCAGTCCCTGTGCCTTCAGCCAAAGATCATAAAGAATCGCAATCAGCCCTTGAGTAGTAGTGAAGGGCATCGTCTCCAATGGAGGCATAGGCGGAGTAGGCAGATTAGGAATGTCAGGATTACCGGGCATTTAATTCTCCATAAAGGGCGGAGCCCTCAGTCAACCATAGAACTGAGGGCTCCGTGGCCAGAAGAGTTTACCTTGTAGGCAGAGTGATTTTCTGAACGTAGTTCGTAATACCGAAGGTATTGTAGATACCACGTACATAGTACCAAGCACGACGCTCGCGCTCGAGATTCAGGATGTTACCCTGAGACTGAACAAGAGCGGTGAGTTGGCGTTTCCAAGCAGAAATGAATCCACGAGGAATGGGTTTGATCAGAAAGCAAGTGCCGTCTGATACACCATCGTAGGAGTAGGTCTTGTCACCGACAGTGATTTCATCGCCGTCATAGCCAAGAACAGTCTGTATCCCGGGGATAGTAGACAGATTCTTGGAGTCAGCAGGACTGTTCAACTGACCGTTGATAACCCACATCACATCCTCAGCGTCAGCCTTGGAGCACAGAAGGACGGTACCGGAGGTATCAATCCGTTTGCCAGTGATGGGATCTTCCCGTTCTCGCAGATCACGACGGGCATCGAGGATGGTGTGATACCACTTCTCCATCCAAGTGTCACCTACAGTAGACGCAGCGGTCGCTTTGTCTCCGGTGTAAGTGCCAGTGATGATGGGATCGAGGTGGCTGTCGTTAACCTCTGCTGCATAGGCACGAGCGACTGCGTCGTTCAGCCTCTGCATATCGAAAAGTACATTGTACATTTCGAAAGCGAGGTCCCAAGTGTAACCTGCTGCGAGGATCTCTTGGGTAATGGTCTCGGTGGACCCGGTTTTGAAATCGCCGAGCTTCACAGACTCGCCGGAACCTTCGTTCTCAGCGAAGACAACACCGATGGGCAGGATTTCCTGCAGGGTCATTGTCTTAGTGAAGTTGGGATTGGAAAGAACGTTATAGATGAACTGAAACAGAATCGGCTCTGCCAGCACCCGACGAGTTACGTCGAGGCGAGTTGCATCTACGAAGTCATACAGATCGTCCGGCTGATGCAGAGCGAAATTGCCTTGAGCAATCCGGCTTGCGACAGACTCGCGATTGTTGAGCTTCATCTCATAAGGACTCTTGTAGTCTTTGGACTTAACCTTAACTACAGTGTCCATAAGGGTCTCGTTCCGGTTAGCGTTTAGACCAGCAGCATCTTTGATACCGTGCTTATACACGATTGCTCTGCCGGACTTTTCTTTCTTGTAGGCTTGTTCCCGGAGAATTTCACTGGTGATTAATTGCATTATTATCCTCCTTAATCAACGGTTAAAATTTCATCGGCCAGAGGCTTGAAGCGAATAACGTTATTAGCGTCTTTCGCGCCACCCTCGACCAATTTACCGACACGTACGTTGCCTACAGCGGTCGCATCTTCAAGCTCACCAGAGGTGGGATTGAACCATACGATTGCAGGAGTGGAGTCAGTAGATTCGGCGAATGTGTCCGCAGTTTCAATCTGATCGGTCTCGATTGTCCGATTAGGATTGATGTCGATCACACCAACAGCACCATTCGCGATGCCGTCGGGACTTACAACGTTGCCGAAGTAGCCTTGCTCATAGACCAGCTGTCCCTGAGTATAAGCAGCTCCGGAAGTGTTGGTGATCCTTACTTGATATACATTGAGTTGATTTTCGTGAAAACCCATAGTAAGATTCTCCTATTATTTACATCTCAAGGACATCGTCATTGGAAGCAGAGCCTTCAGGAGCTTTCTTGAAAGATGCATTCTTAGACATATCCCCAGCGAGTTTGGAAGCCATATCCTTCATTGTCTTCAAGGAAGCGATGCGTTTGGCTTCTTCAACACAAGCATCCTTGTCGCCCGACTTGAGCGCAAAAAGTTCGGTAGCATATTCAAGGACTTCTTCAGTCTTGAAGACTTCCTTGAGAGCTTCGTTGCGAACCTTTTCGAATTCAGCTTCCTCTGTACGAGCAGCTTTCTCCTTCAGACTTTTGATGTTAGCGAGTGCGTCGCCTTCACCGAGCTCATCTGAGATTGCTTTAAGAGACGATACAGCTTTCTTCTGCTCGTCAGTAACCAGCTCCAGGCCGAAGGTGTCAACGATTTCCTTGACGGAAAGGTCACCACCTGATTTCAAGACTTGGAGTTTCTTAAGCATTTCTTTTTTATCCATGCTTTTCTCCTCTTGTGGATTTTTTGTCGCCGACTTTTCCTCGGCCTTTTCACCTGACTTAAAGGAGCGAGCAATTATAGCTGCTTCGCTCCCCACCAGATCGTGTTCAACGATATCGTTCCTTTGTCCTGCTACGGACTCAACAACATACCATTTCAGTTCGTTAGTGTCAGGATCTTCTAAACGAACATATTTTTGAAGGTTACTAATAGAGGTGGACAACATTCCAGACCTCATTTCTTGGATGGTCTTGGCCACAAACTCCTTAGAATCAGGAGCGCTTCCGGCCCTGAGATAGTTCCGTAAGAACATCGAATTATCTTGGACCTTACCGCCTACAACATATCCGTGGGACTCTACCCTTTCCAATGGCCTCTCTACGTTAGTGTGACCAAGAGCAGACATTGGGAAAGGTGCTGTATCCAGCTTCTTGATAAAACTTTCAGCCCATTCCTTAGTCATAATATCCCCATAGGCTGTGGGAAATTCCTCTCCCAACTTCATTTCAGAGATAAAGAAATAAGGCTCACCATCGCCAGTAGACAAGACCTTGAAGGCCTCCTTTAAATTCTCATTAATGGGAACATCTTCAATGGCTATTTGCGAACGATCGAAGACCGGAGATCCCATTAAATAGAAGGCTTGTTCAGTCTTCGTTTCGACCTGTTTCCCTTTGTATTCAGTGTATTTAACCATATTAATCCTCCCTCTTGACGTATCCTTTCAAGTTGTTTATCCAAGCATAGCTCCAGCCAACGAGATCAGATCCTTTGACCTTGAACCAGCTTTCTTTGAAATCAATTATTCGTATAACAGCTCCGGGCCTCACATAGTGCAGAAACTTTCCCTTCCTTCCGGGAGATTTTCTAACTGCGCCTCCCTCAGCTGATATGAACGACTGATTGCCCACTATACTAACAATAGAAGACGTCACCCATCCTTCTTTTCCTACGTGATCTGTATTAGATAAGAACTCAACCTTGTACGCTGAGATGATGGATTCTTCTATGTCAAATAAGGTTCCGGGCAGAGCAAAATGGAACACGTATTCATTGCTTATGGACGGAGCAGTCCTTAGGTTAATGGCCTTGATTATCTGCAGTTTATCTGCGAACAAGGCTCCTATTAATATGATTGATAATAATAATTTTTTCATTTATTCTTCCTCTATTTTTTGTTCAACTAAATTAATTAAATTCTTGGAAGGTTTCTTTTTCTTTGTGTCTTTTTTCACAATCTTTTTTCCTTCTTTTTCCCCATCTAAGGTGTCAACAATTTCTTTTTCAGCCACTGACTTTGCTCCTTTTATAATTAAGTCCAAGCTTCTTAGATAAATGTTCATAAATGATATCGTTCATATTATTGTCCCAAAAAACTTGAGTCGCTTCGCCTGAAGTTATTGTTGAATCGATCAAGCTAGAAACTTGACTACTGACGTCATCAATAGTGGCATCAAAAGTGGCTAAAGAGGGCCATCTCTTTTTTGGACTAAGCGAATAGTTACTGTGGGAGTTGACTGCTCTAATTTCTCTCAAATTATTTGCCACAGCAAATCTTCCATCAGCTTTTGAAAATCCAGAATCTGTTCCAGGGTGATTGTGAGTCAATATACTTCCTGGAAGTTTCTTTAATTCTGTTCTAGTAAAACGTATTTTATTGCTTGTGCCTTCCTTTTCAAAAAGAATTTGTCCTTTATTGTTAAAGATAACTGATCGTTCTTTCGCTAATCCCCGTATACTTTTTTCTGTTTCGCCTAGAACCACTTTTCCTTTTTCTAATGTTGAAGGTAAATCTTTTCTATTAGAACGACCTAATATTCGACTGAAAAAGTTTATACCTGCCCCCTGAGAAATAGGATCATAGTAATTTGCTTTCCAATCATTCAAATAGCCTACTCCAGAGGCTGCGGGATTTTCTGTCCATCTCTTAAGGTCGCTGACAAACTCTTTTCTAGGCTTCTCTTTAAACACCACGTATGATAAGCAATTCGGATGAGGCGGAGTAGGAAAATCAAAAGTCTCATATGTCCAAGGATTCGCTGCCTCAATGTCTTCGCAGATAGAATAGACTTTGTGAGCTGGCGATAACGTCCAGTCAAAACTTTGAACGGAGGGGGTATAAGATTGACAAGCGATGTTTGAATCCTGTATGGCACCCTGTATTTGCGAACGAACGATGCGTAACGAATTGTACTCAACATTCATTGGTATCCTTGATTTGAATGTAGTGACTCTGGCCTTCCAATCTTCAAGAGACTCTCCGGGTAGTCTAGGAGACTGATTGATATTTGCGAAACGTTTAGCAAGCGTCCTGCGATCAGTGCGAACGTACGTCTCAAGATCCTTGGCGATAGTTGTCATATCCCTGTTACGAGCAATTCCCTCAGCGACAACATCCCGGATATTGCGTTCAAACAACTTTGAAGACTGCCAGATACGAGTGGAATACTTAAGATTATCTCCATAGGTCTTAAGCAATTGGATTTGAACAAGGTCGTTATTTATCTTAGCTAGAGTTTCCTTCAGTATCTTAGGATCAAATGCATCAGTGGTCTTAAGGAATGCTCCGGTATACTTGGTATATTTTCCTGCATTGAGCGCCACAGACTGAGTAGTGCCCTTCTTAGCTAGATCATCAATTTCCTTGCGAAGAATCTTGGACTGCGCTTGAATGTCCTTACGAAGCTTTTCCTTGGAGGCTATGGTAAGAGCATACTTGTCTGTCCCGGCTGCCTTGGTCTTGAGCTTCCGGATTTCCTTCGCAAGACTGTCAGAGGACTTAACATAAATCCGTAGATTTTCTTTGCGCATCTTCTTGGACAAGGTTAGAGAATCCTTGCGAGCTTTATTAGTCAGCTGTTTAATGTTTAATGGAGCGTTACTCTTCGCCACCGAACGCTCCTCTCTCGCCTTCTAACTCTATGGCTTGTGACTCAGAATCTTCAATGAACTTCTGTGTCAACATCGCTGTCTCTTTGACCTGCTCTATGTGCTCCTCAAATTCCTTCTCGATATTTGGGAATATCTCCTTGGCCTCAGCGTGGACTTCTTCGAAGCTCAGCATATTAGCCTTAAGAGAATTGGAGTAAGCGGACACTTGACGCTGAAGTGTAAGAGCTTTCTCCCGGGCCGATTCAAAATCAACGACAGGCCACACCGTCTTAATGTCGTCCTCTATATCCTCTATGTTGGCAAAGCCGAGGAACCTCAACGACAATCCTAGGATCTTTTCCCAAGCGACTTGGAACTGCTCTTGTTTGCGCTCCACCTTCTTCACATATACAGGCAGTTGAGATTCAACAGAGGCAAGGCTAGTGCCCAGATTAGCGCCGAACACGACCTCAATAGTTTCGGACGTTTCAACAATAAGATAGAACAGGAGTTCGAGAAGAGGTTGAGCCGAACCAGTCGTGCTCTGTACAGTCATATATTCAGCGTCATCGTCACCCTGCAGGAACACCAGATCAAGGTTCTCTACACTGAACCCGGAGGTATTAGTGCCATCCTTGTATTCCTGATACGCTCCTGCTCCCCAGTTATTATCGATAAAAGACTGAACACTCTTCACCTTGAGCTTGAGCTTAGGAGCAGAATTGTTCTTCTGAGCCTGCAGAGCCATCATCATAACATCGTGATAGGCTTTGAGATAAGGCTCTAAGGCGGTTATCTCGGAGTGACCCTTGACTTCAAAGTCTTCCTTTTCGTTGGACAATTGGACAACAGGGATTTCTCTAAGGACGTTGACAACATCTTCGTTCTGATAGCCAGCAGGAACCGAGCCAGTATAACGATAAGAGACGACATCCTTGTCAATGTAAATCTTGATATTAACTTGCTTGTTAGCGAGGTCACGGTCCTTGTAGTCCACGTTCCATTCAAATACGTACTGGATGATTTCATTGGTAATGGGATCACGAACAATTTCCTTTAATTTATCTTCGGGAATTGCTACCCAGCGAACGTCCCGGGCCTCATCGTCCCATTGCACCCAGACATAGATGTCACCTTCCCTGAGAGCTACCTTATGAGAGGCGGAAAAGAATCCAACGTTGCTCTTTCTTAAATTAGCGAGTACCTCATTGGTCCGGTCATCCTCACTATGGAAAACAGGCTCCCCAATGAAAGAGACATCAGCATTGATGATCGGCTTAATCATACCTGCCGATAGCTTATAAGCATTCTCAGTATTGTTATAGATGGCTCGGACCTTCTTGGCATCCAGCTTATTAGTGGAGTTCAATTCATACGTCTCTACCATATTCCCTTTGAGAAGACGATTGATATTGCGAGTTGATTCAGTGAAGATTAAACGAAAGACATCAATTATATTAGCCATTAGTTCCACGTCCTTATCATATTGCTCATACCCATTGGGATTCGAACATCCGATCTGTTATAGAGAGCTAGCCACATCGCATCTCCTCTGTCAGGGGAGGTGTGACCTTCTAGGTGTACTGCGTGCTTCTTAAAGTCGTCCTTACTCTCGATTTTTCTTATCCCTTTGTTATTAACAAAATCCCACTTTCGCTGGGATAACTGATTGCATAGAAGCTCATCATAAGGTAGCTGGAGTTTAGGCAGTTCGTTTGCGAAATTAAATGCCATATCCGTCGCACAGTCTTTACAATGCTCAGGATCAAACCGCATATCAGTGCCCCCAAAATTAACTCGCTCCACGTAGTATCCTCGGTGCTCCATCTCGTCCGCCACGGCGCATCCAATGTGACCGTTATCGATAACGATGATGGATCCTTTATCAAATCCGATATAAGCTTCCAGTTCATCGCAGGTTACATTGAAAGTGTTCTTAGTCGTGTGATATCCTTCATCAAGGAACTTGCCACCTCTTCGCTGATAGAAAACAATTTCATCTCCACCTAGGTGAGCGATGTCACAACCCACCACCCTCGGTAGAGCTTGAACTTCCTCATAAGGAATCTCCCTGTGCATCGCAGCACGAACATCAAGTTCGTTCACAACGTATCGTTCGGTAGCGTCTTTGAGCTTACCGAGCCAGATCCACTCCCAGTCGGACTTGGAGTATTGAGTCTTGTTCCTTTCTGCTGTTCGTTTTATTTTTTCAGGACAGAATATATTATCCCGATAGTCCATAAAAAGATAAGCCAACTCGGGTAAATCTTTTCTACCGTTGAAAGGATATGTGACTGGATCTTCCGTGAATAACATATGGATAGGAGTATTTGAGAACTGAGTATTATAATCAATATAAACCACAGCATCGTTGTCTCGTATTGTGGGTTCAAACTTCTGGTAGGTTGTGAGCTCCATCGTATGAGCCTCACCCAGCCAAGCATCGGTCACCCCTTCCAGTCCTTGGAAATTGTCCTCTGTTAATTTAGATAAGCCAGTATAAATGAAAGTATAGCCAGTCCGTTTACACCTCGTCAAAGTATTCTGAAAGTCAAAGAGGTCTTTGAGTCCGTGAGCAGTTATTCTGGATTCAATGGTTCTGCGAGATGAATGGTCTACTGTTCCTTTTATTTCACGAGTACAAACACCAAATCCCGGGCCGGATAAGGAACGAACAATAAGGCGGTCCGCTATTCCCCAAGTAGCTCCCTTGGAACGGCCTCCTGCAATGATATAGATTTCCTTTCCCGGATTGTTGTTGAAGAAGTCGTAGATCTTAGGAACGAACTTGAAATTAACTTCCATCGTCACCCCTCACCATATTAATGGTAAGTGAACCTAGCGCTCCTTTATCCCCGAGATCCAGTTTCTGTCGGCTACCCCATTTACTGGGATTGACTCGTTCCAACTTCCATTGAAGAGGAGATGCTATCCCCTTGTCAACGCAGTCGGCGATGACCTTATCGTGGTCTTCCAGTAAGTCCTTCTCCAATAGAGCTGTATTGATTTCAACCGCTTTTTGAAACTGTTCATCATTTTCTAAATTTTCTATTTCTTCTTTCGAACAGGATACAGATAGACAGGAGGTATAGAAATCCATTCCTAGACGAATGCAGTTTAGGATGAGAGTTTTCTTATCTGTCGTCAAATCTGTTCCTTGAATACTTTTTAGCTTAACCCAATTATATACAACTAATTGTAAAAAAGCAAATTACTCCCAGTCTTTTTATTATATTGTATAAATAAAACCTTCCCGAACAATTAGAAGACGAGACGTTCGTTCGTAGAGTTCCTAGGCGGACCCCGGAATCAATTAGGCGATTCCAGTCGGCATAGGCGCCAATCCAGTCGGCAATCCAGTCGGCAAATGACGGGGTTATTTATACAATATAGGTAATATAGGTAGCAATATTTACCAGTTTCTACTATATAATATGCAATCCAGAATTACAAAAACATAGTCAAATTCGTAGGGGAACGAATCTAGAAAAACGGGTGGGCATAAAAATTTTCCCGGCAAATTGCGACTGGCCGACTGGAACGCCTATATATTTACGGAAGCAAGCATTTAGGTCGCACTGGCTCTGCAGAATCCTTGCTTTTCTCCAGTCGGCGTTCCAGTCGGCACCTTATTAAGCCGACTGGAACGCCTATATAAATTGTCCAAACCTTAATATTTATTAGCATTTTCCGTCCAGTCGGTGTCCAGTCGGCCCGGGCCGTACCCACCAAAAAATGCAACATTTACAAAAAATAAAAAAGATGCGCAAAGTACAAGGACTGACTCTCAATAGAATCAATAGGGCGATTTTCCCAGAATCGTCTAGTCCACCCCAATGGGTCTTGACAAAATCGTCTAGTTTCCCTGTTCAATTAGCTAGAGTTGTCCGATTGTTTATGGAGAACCGACCTCAGGTGTGTCACAGTAACCTATCTCATCAGGCCGGGAAGGTCATCTCCCGACGACGGGAGCTCCTGGAGTTGGAGTCCCGTTTCGATACATCTAGTCTCTTTCAGCAGAATCAATCTTACTTTTGATTTCCTTGAGTTTGAGTAATTGCATCAGCGATGCATCATCCTCACAGCCTAACCTCGTAAATTCGTGGATAGTGTCAGTCAGAAGCTCATCCAAGGCTTCCATCTCCGTATGAGAAAGAATTAGCTTAAAGTCCATAGTATCCTCCAAATAGTTTTTAACCTGTCTCATCAGTGCAGGACGGTCAGTTCCTACAGACGCTTACAGCGTTTCGACTAGGCAAGAACAAGGAATAGGAACGGAAGGGGATTTCTCCCCTCCCTGTTCCTGCAGGAATTAAGCGAGCTCTTCGACCTCAACTTCGACGGGTACATAGCCAGTCCAGCCTTTCGGCTCTTTTTCACCGATGGCTTCCAGCTTGTATACACCGGAATCGGGGTCAAAGGATACCCATTTCCTTTCTTTAGGCTCATATTTCTTGAGTCCGCGACGAATGTATGCGGCACATTCTTTCCGGCCAGCCTTCATTTGATTGAAGATCTCGCCTTCATTAATGGACGCACCAACTTTTTCGAACAGACTCAGAAAGGTATCGTGAGCAGCTGTACCACCACCACCGAAGCCGACACGAATGCCGTACAGTGAGGGACGTACAGTGGCGAGAGCCTTTTTAACAGCCTCGTCACCTTTCGCTTCGATGAATTTGAAAATTACATCGTAAGCATTATTTTTCTCTGCTCTGCGAGCTTGCTTCTCTTCTTTTGTTCTTGCCATAATTTACTCCTATATGGTTAGTTGAATTTAGCCTATCTCATCAGGCAGGGACGGCTAGTTCCCTACGACTCCCCCGAGGGGGAGTTTCGAATAAGCTGATGCAATCGCAAGATTGAATCAGAGAATTTAATTATTTTTATCCGAGTTTATAGACAGCAACTCTTCCGCCACCGAGACAGAAATAGTAACCTTCATCGCGAAGCTCACGTAATGCTCGGTAGACAGTAAGAACATTGCAGGAAAAGTTTTTCTTGAGGTTCTCAATACCGAAGGTACGTTTCCTCCAGAAATGCTTGATCCTGCCCTTCACCATCTGCCGTTTAATCGGTGTAAGATGAATATTGTTTACTTGTTTAATAGTTGTTATCATAATGTCCTCCAAATAGTTAGCCAGTCTCATCAGCGCTGGGAGGCTATCCCCAACGGACCCGGGCCGGAGCCCGAGTTTCGACTATTCGAGGAGTCAAAACTATGACACACCGGAGCGACCCGGCTACTCCCTACATCCCGAAGGATGGCAACTCGGTCTCGCCTGACGACCGAGGAGCGGAGCGGAAGGAATCGGCCAGCATCGCACTGACCACCCCTGCAAGGTTCCCGGAATCCCTGAAACGAGGCGGAAAACCTTGGCAGGACAACAGGGGGTGAACCCCGTCGCCTTACACAAATCTAATAGCATATTCCATACCGACTTTTGAAAAAAATTTACAAAATGGAATTGAATCTGAAAACAGGTCAAATTCCTAGAACTTTTTCAAAATTACTCATTTTGTACATCGCTGCCTTGGAGCAAAATAGAGTCGTTTTGACTCGGTTTTATTGGGTAGCGAGTCGTTTTGACTCGGGTTGGAAATATGCTTAAAAAGTTGTTTAAAACGGATGAATTTCGAGTCGTTTTGACTCGCTGACAAAGGGTCGTTTTGACTCGAGAGTCGTTTTGACTCGGGAATAATTAGGAAGCGCAGAGAGAGCCATAGAGCAATCCTTTGTAGGGTGAATGGGCAAGGTGCCATCACTAGCAAGGAAGATTGCTCTATGGCCGAATATGAGGCTGATAGGGTCATACAGGGGTTATTATTGCATATAATGGCAAAAATGTAAAGGGGGAGGCCTTTCTACCATATAAGGCCACCCCGGATGGACGATTTGGAAATATACGCAAAATAGGCAAAATAAAAATAATGGGTTTTAGGCTACATTCGCTTTTTTCTGCACCCCCCTTTACTTTTTTTATATTGTATGCGATAATTAACACTTAATATAAAATCAACTCTTGGGAGGGAACGAATGGGAAAATCCACAGAAGATAAAAACTGGGACGATGCTTGGGAAGAGCTCGAGGAACAACTCAAAGCGGAGGGACTCCTAGATGATTAAGGCGCCTCCCTGTGAATGTTGCGGATATGCTTTTGACAAGAGCGAACGAAAGAGTCGGTGTCCAGCTGAGATCGTAGTGTGCGAAGATTGTTTGGAATTCTGCGATTGCGATAACTGCGACAAGTACGAGGATGCTCAAGAAGATGCCGAAGATGAGTAACACTGACGCTCCCATTCATTGCAAGGTTTGTGAGATGCGAGAGTATCTAGATTTTGATTGTTATGATCTCCCCAATTTCGTGGAGGTCTGTCCACATCGCTTGGCTGTCGCCGAGAACGAAAAATTCAGAGAAGAATTACAAGAGATAAAAGGAGAAGAATATGAAACTAAATCCAAAAGAGTTCAAGACGAAAGCGGAACTAGATAGCTGGTACAGAACTAAATTAATCCCTTGGGTATTCGGCCCGGGATTCTTAGGCGGTCTTGTAGGACTCGTCTACTTTGCGATTAAGGACAACAAGCCGGGAATATACTCCGGAGTAGCCTTCATCGTAGTCTTGCTTCTTTCAGGATTGATCTCCTATCTCCTCACACTCTTAGCAATCAATATTAAGTACGGCAAATGAAGATCAAAGTTTTAATGCCGGAATTCTTTCCTGACTGTATAGGTGACTCTAAAGTCAAAAAAGGAGACATCCTCACCTGCGAATTGGTAAGCATCAATGTCAGTATGCCGGATCTTTCAGTAAATAACTGGAACTTATTAAAAAATCAATTTGAACTTGTTGAAGATGTTCCTCCTACTCCACTGGTCAATGCTGAAATAGAAAAAGAGCTTATAGAACTGCGTTCCGAGAATAATGCTCTACAAGTCGAGAAGAAGAAGAACGAATTAATTGAAGAACTGCATCAAAGTCAACAATCTGAAATCAGAGAAGCCTCGCAACTGACCCTTGCCGAATTAATCGGCGCAAAGAACTTCACACTCGAGGTCAGTGAATGAGCTTTGTCCTCTCTGACAAACATCACGAGTACGCTCGTAAATTAATCAAAAAGCATCAATTACCTCAATATAAAAAGAACAAGAAGTGTGTCCAATGCGATGGACACGGAGCACATTCTGTCAATACTGAAAATTGCATCCTGCCTTGTATGCGATGCGTCAATACTTATCCTATGTTTAAGGAATGGCTTGAATACTGCCTGGACTTTCCAGAGCTGAGAGCAAAATATTTGGAGGAGGTTCCGAACGATGAACCAAGTGAAGACGAAAGTAAGAATGATAACGAACCACAAGATCCCAACGTCGGGAGTGAAAGTATGGAAACAGGAGGGAAGGCTCCTGTGCATAACGGACTACAACAAGGAGATCAACCTAGTGATGAACTCGGAAGTGGCGTGGGTAGCAATCCACAAGAACAGGGGAACGATACCCCGGTTCAAGATGGAGAGGATATTTAACACTATCCGCGAGCTGACTATGTATTACGAAAACATAACAGGAAAACTACTATGCAATATATGATAGGAGTGCCCTCTAGAGGCAGGAGCCGAACAATTACATCTGGTCATCTGTATCGACAGTTGAAGGACTCTTCGATACTGGAGTTTTTTGTCCGGGAGCAAGAGGCCCGAGCCTACGAAGGTGAAGGTCTGATTGTTCATCCGGTGGATAACAAGCTCACCATCGCACAGAAGCGCAGGGCGATATTTCAAGTCGCTGCTGCGAAGGGATGTGAGTGGTTGTTCATTGCTGATGATGACATCAAGCTGGATGTTCGGCGAGATGATAACAATAGATTGTTTCGCCCGATGACCTCGGAAGAGGGAGTTCACTTTCTATCAGATCATATGGCAATCTGTGGAAAACGATATCCACTGGTCCACCCTGTGCTCAGGATGCACGCCGACAAAAGAAAGTATATGTACGAAAAGAATTGTCCTGCTCTTCGGTTCGTTTGTTATCACGTTCCAACTTTTGTCAAGGAAGGTGTTGATATCGCAGGTCTGGGGACAGCGTTTATGAGCGACCGATATGCACAGCTCTTTATGCTCAGTAGAGGCTACAACAGCATAGGCCTCGCACAGTATTGCGTAGATGATACTGGAACCAATGCGAAAGGAGGTTGCAGTGAGTACCGAACTCCCGAACTTCAATCGGAGGCTGCGAAAAGACTGGCCGGAGCTTTTCCGGATAATGTCTCGCTTAGAGTCAAACAGGGTACTGGAGCGTGGAAGGATAAGCGTCTTGATGTCACTATCCAATGGAAAAAGTTCCTCCAAGATGACGAATTGCCGTATGTTCCGAAAGAAGAAATGAAAGAGTATATTGCTAAGAGGCGACATTACGATAAATGAGCACTCTAGTTTTCAATGAAAAATATCAGGTCTACCACAGACAATCGGGAACAGACCGAGACAGAATCCCAGAAGTGCTCAGAACGTACAAAAATCTCAGCATAGGTCCTCAGAGTCGAGTACTAGATCTGGGAGGAAACATCGGGCTGTTCTCTTTTTTCTTCACTAAGCAAGCCGAACTGGTTGTAGTCTTTGAACCAGAGAAAGAAAACTTTGAAATATTATCAAAGAACCTGAGCGACCGAACCAATTTATTAGGCTTCAATGGAGCAGTAACCCTCAGAAAATATGACACCATTGATTTCTATAAGTCCACTGGTAAGAGTAGTGGCAATCACTCAGTGCGTCCTATTCGAGGTCGGAAGCTGATACAGGTTAATAATTATTATTTTCCCAGCATTCTTAGTGCCTATAGGCCAACAGTAATTAAGATGGACGTGGAAGGCGCGGAATATGAGTTACTGGTGACGGAACTGCCTCAATGCGTAAAGGAGATCATTATAGAATTTCACTTCACTAAGAAGGGAGATGCCGAAAAGTGTTACGATAGAATTAAAGGGTTAAACGAACAAGGATTCAAGCAAGTGCAACGAGCCAAGATAGATCCAGACTTACGGCACACGATAAGTCATTTACGAAGATAAAATGGGAATTCATTACTTTACATCCCCTAGAAATATCAAAGTCAATCTGTTAAACAACTGTACTAGAAGATGCAGTTTTTGTGGATGTCGAACAGCCAATAACTATGGTACTAGAGATAGTATGACAAAGGAAACTTTTATAAGGCTATTGGATGGAATAGATACTAGCAATAAAATGTTAGAATTTGGAGTGTTCAGTGAACCTCTTCTACATCCCTTGGTGACTCGTTTTGTTTATTTGGCTAAGAGCACCTTTCCACATTTACAAATCACAATTATAACAAACGGAGATAAACTGACTCCTGAGCTTTTAACGGAATTGTTTGATAGCGGTTTGAATTATTTGTTCATAGATGCTTATGATAACAAGGCTTTGACCAAAGCAAAAGAGGCGATAAAAGAAAGGCCAGAAGATGTCAACGCTGAATGGTTCCACGTCACAGCTAAATCTCCCTGGACCTATAGGAAGAATCCTGGAAAAAATATCCTGTTGTGCGCCGAGTTCAATTTAAAAAGAAAAAATAATCGATTTATCCATACTCATGGCGGAAGACTGCATAAAGATCAATGGGCAAAATACGGCATACGAAAAGAAGAATTTCCTTTGCTGAAAAAGTGTACTCAACCTTTTAGAATGGCTACGATCAATTATGATGGTTCTTTCCTGCTGTGCTGTTGTGATTGGAACAAGGATATCCTTTTTGGAAATATAAAGGAGAAGACAGTGAATGAAATATGGAACAACGAAAAATATGAAAAGGTTCGATACCTATTAAATAAGGGAAGGAGAGATTTAATAAAGACTTGTTTTTATTGTAATGCTCGTTCTCACAGAGTGGGACTCACTGGATATAGAGGCCGAAGATACGAGGAAACAAAACTGAAATGAACGAAAAGATAATTGACCTTTACTTAAATCTCGCTTTTGAACGCCACAGTATGTGGTACAAGCGGACTATCCTCAAAGAACCGAAGCCTTGGACAAACAATAAGATTCTGCGTGACTTTCATTTCACTAACGTGTTCCGGGATCTAGATAAAACTTCACAGTACATTATCAATAAGGTGATTAAACCGCTGTCCGATGATTTTGAAAATCTGTGGAGACACTTGATAGTGTATCGCTATATCAGCAAACTCGAAATATTTGAAGAGATTGAGCCTTATATTATTCCGGGGGATTTCCGATCATTAGAAAAGCATTTAAAGTATAGGGAGTTAGAAGGAAAGTCCTGCGTGACTGGCGCATATTTTATTCGGCATACTGAAGGAATGCGACTAATGGAGTATGTGTTCAACCTTGTGGAACAAATTGATAAAAGCGATTTCCGTTCGGTGCTCAAGGAAAACAGTCTTCAGAAAATGACTAAGTTCTATACACAATTTGAATGCGTCGGTGGATTTATGGCTTACGAGTATACCACCGACCTCACTTACACTTCAGCATTGTCAAGAGCAGAGGATCTATATACGTGGGCCAACCTCGGCCCGGGATGCAACACAGGCATCAATCTGCTCAAGAAGCGATATCCACTGAACAAGAAGAATCAGGACTATCTTGAAGATATGGAAATTATTAAACAGAGGTGGGAAGAAAAATTCAGAAGTCACAGCTATAGCAAACTCCCCAAGGAATTGATGAAACGGCTGATTGCACCTCAGATGAGGGACATAGAACACTGGCTGTGCGAGTTTGGAAAGTATGCGAAGTACCATACTCTGGTAAGCAAAAATATCGCTTTCAAGCATCGAAAATATCAAGGGAGGTGTTGATGGCAGTAACGGTCCACGTTACACCGATAAGTCTAGACAAAGAGTTGGTGTATACCGTTCGGCAGTTCGCGGCAATAACAGAAAAGAGCGATCAAACGATAATTAACTTAGTGAATAAAGGTAACCGAATCAGAAAGTTGAAAGCCATCAAGATAGGACGAAAAGTGTTCATCAAAGCTTCAGAGTTAACTGAGTTTCCATTCACTTGCTCCGGCAAGAGTGGGAACATCTACTACTATAATAAGAATGGATCAATTAATGAACAGAAAAGTACACTTCAATAACAGACCGACTTGTCCCAGTTGTGGGAACGAGTACGACGGTAAAAAATGTATTTACTGCGGATTTTGCAAGTCCTGCAGTGATTAAAAAACGAGGAGAGGCAGGAGCTTCCGGCTCGACTAATCTATTGTATTCCCTTCCAATCTGTACATAGATTATTTTATCTGTCAGCTGGTCCCCATTCGGCTGACGATTCTAACCGCCGGAACCGAGGTTCAAGTCCTCGGCTCTCCAATGGACGTGCCACCTCGTCTGGCGCTCGTCCTCCAAATAGTTCCCTCAAGACAGTTTGAAGCTTGCTGTCTTGAGGGTTAGATTTTATAGGAGAAGATAATGACAAAGTCAAGATTAATAACCGCCTCGTTCATAGGCTCCGTCAACTGGTACCTCAATTGCCCTCAAAACTGGAAGCAGAAAGCCTACGACGATCTTAGCAATCAGCTGAATCGTGTATCGTGGAAGCCTACTCCTGCAATACAGCACGGAATAGAATTTGAAAATACGGTATACGAACTAGTGCGTCAAGGCAGTTTAGATCTCGGCACACCGGAATTCCGTAAGGTATTAGCAAAGTGTGATGGAGGCACGTTTCAGGATAAGCTCAAGGCATTCGAAGTTATTGACGGAGAAACATATTGCCTATTCGGAAAAACTGATGTTAAGTTCGAAAATCAAATCATAGATATAAAAACGACTGGCGAGTTCAAACGTGAAAAATACGAGAACAGTTTTCAGCACGTTCTCTATATGTACATCACTGGAATAGAGTTCTTTGAATATCTAGTAGTAGAGTGGGACGAGTTTCCTAGGATTGCCAGCGTGAACTCTGTGGACATAGAACAAGACAACCCTAAGATTGAGTACCACGATAGGGTCGTGGATGAGGTGCGCAGGGCGATGCAGTTCTTGGATGAACGACCCATTTTAAAGAAGGCTTATTTAGAAAAATTTTGTCTGTAGGAGGAAGGGATGAAAAGAGAAAGTTTATTGTTCATAATCAATATCGCAACGTTGCTGTTCTTTTTTATTTTGGTGCAGATAATGCAAGAAAGGATTAAAACTTTGTCCTATGCAGTTTCGCGATTGTCAGTGGAATCAGCCAAGACCAGTATCATTGTAAGAAGAATGCTGGAAGAGAAAGATCAAAAATGGATGAAATAGAAGAATATTTTATGAAGCTTCATTCTCAAGAAAGGTATGATATATGCCAAGGAGAAGGCGAATACAATCCAACTTTGAATAAGATCGAGAAGGTTGCTAAGAAATTGTTGATTGCTTTGATAGCGATGATAGTAGTCTTCTTCATATTTTTTGGATTGATGTATCTCGCAGTAAAATTTGCTGATGCTGTTTGAGACAAAACCTTTTCCTCATCAGGTCGACGCCTACCAGAAAACAATGGAATGGCTTGTCGACCACGACTATTTTGCGCTCTTTATGGATATGGGAACAGGTAAGACCAAGGTGTCTATAGATATTGCCAGTAACCTGTTTTCCCAAAGTCGGTTGGAAGCAGTAATGCTAGTGGCTCCCAATGGTGTACAGGAGCAGTGGTACACACAAGAAATACTCAAGCATACTCCCGTAATTACAACCGAATTGCTCTGGCGGAATTCAGGCGCTCAATACTGGCAGGACAAGCTGTATGACTTTGTAGGTCCAAAGCGAGAATCTATTGAATTAAAGCTGAAGAAGGAAAAGCAAATAGCGAAAGAAAAAGTTCGCACTGAAGAAGAGGAAAGGAAATATCAAGAAGAACGTCAAAGAATAAATGATCTATTTGGTGATTTAGAAGACGGTGACGTTACTGAAGTTATCTATAGCAAACCTGTTGAACCTGCTCCGGAACGAAAGTCTAAGTGGGAAAATCAAACTGACTGCCTGAAATGGCTGTGTGTCAATATTGATAGGTTTAGCACTGGAGATGGAAAAACGTTTCAGCCGTTCATTGACTTCCTTAAGAATCACAAAACAATGATTATCATCGACGAGGGAACAATAATCAAGAATCCCACAGCCAACAGAACTAAGATAATCTCGAAACTAGGAAAACTTGCCGTCTATCGGATGCTCTTGACTGGTACTCCAGTGACCAATAGTCCGTTTGACACTTGGAGTATGATGGAGTTCCTTCGGCCCGGGTTCTGGAAGTGCAACTATTTTATGTTTAAGAATCGCTATGGAATACACGTGAAGGATATGGACCAGCGCACAGGCCGTAGATTCTCTAGACCCCTAAGACCTCACGAGTTTGATATTGTCAGAAGCAAAGCCAAGAATGGCCAGACACCTGAAGACATTGCCGCGATAATGGGAGTAAGTGAAAGTAATGTGCGATACATCATAGAACATCCCGAACTAACTAGACCATTTAAACGTCTCAACGAGATAAAGGAAGCAATACTACCCTGTTCATTCACAATCAAGAAAGAGGATTGTCTAGACATACCGCCTAAGATGTTTGAAACAATTCTATTGGATATGTCAAAGGAACAACAGAGAGTGTATAACGAACTGAAGCGGAAGCTGTTGGCCGAATATTCTGGGCACGAACTGACAGTGCAGAACAAGGCCTCTTTGACAATTCGTCTTCAACAAATAGCCGGAGGTCATTTTCCATTCAAGGATGAAGAACTAAATGCGCAGATCAAACCTATAGGAGCAAAGAATCCTAAGATAGCCTATCTTAAACGTGACATAGCTGAAGCCGGAAATCTCAAGATAATCATTTGGGCAAGATTCGTGCCCGAAATAGAATTGATAATAAAAGAACTGCGCAAGGAGTTCGAATATAAACGAATAGAGGGGTACTATGGAGCGGTCAATCAAGTGGCTAGGAATCAAATTAAGAACGACTTCCAGGAAGGGCAAGTGGACGTGCTGGTTATCAACCCCCAGACCGGGAGTCGCGGACTTAATCTCCAAGCGTCCACGCTCCATTATTTTTATAGTAACACTTATTCACTTGAACATAGAAATCAAGCTGAAGATAGGTCGCACCGATACGGCCAAACTCGTTCTGTACAATACAAGGACCTTGTTATGAAAGGAACTGTCGATGAAAAAGTTTTGATATCATTGAGAAAGAATAAAGAGGTTCTGGACTATTTCCGTTCGGCCAGCCTTGAGGATTTGTTAGGATGATCAATTACAGGGAAGAGATAGAAAAGCTGGAAGCTGAAAGAAAAGTTAGAGCCGACTCTTCAATGCTCAAAAGAATAGAGCAACTCCAAGCCGAAAACAAACGGCTTAAAGCAGAACGGGACGACTACCGGGATGCATTGGAATCAATAGTCAGTCAAGACCATAACGATAAATGTGATTGTATAACTATGGCAAAGTGGGCACTAACCAAACATAAGGAGGGGGAGTGATGGATTACATATTAATTTTTCTTTTGGGAGTTACTGTAGGAATTATATTAACATGTTTATTTACTTTATTTTATTTATGGAGGGATAAAAATGAAAGTAATTAGCGAAGGCCGTAGATTTAGAGAATGCGTTGAGACTTACGAGGCCATCGTATTCCACGGAAATAAGAAAGTGAAGATACAAAAGTCACGCACCTTCCATCAAACCAAAATAGGTGGTCAATGGAAGAACAATAAAGAAGATAAAATAGTGCGGAAAACAGTCAAGAAGGAGGACTGATGGAACGAAGGAAAAAACCTTTACTGCAATACATCAGGCCCGAGCCAGTTTATCGTGACAGATATTGGTTAGTACGAGTAATTGGATTAGGTGTGTGGGCAGTAGGAACCATAATATTGATGGTCTATGCCACATACAGTCTACTAATCAAAGGATAAAGTATGCCAGAAGAACAAGCTCCTGATTTTTTGATGGATGAATCCAACAAGGAACAGGATAGCTGCGACCTTCAACGATTATCTGATATGGTGTCTTCCTACACACAGGCGGACAGCGAAGTATCAGAGTTGGAGGAGCGGTTAAAAGAAGCGAAAGCGGTTCGTACTAGACTATCGCAGGAAACAATTCCAGAATACCTCAACCAGTACGGCCTGAGTGAGCTTAAGCTCACAGACGGTCGTAAGGTAATCGTAAAGGATGATGTTTCTGTTACGGTCAAGGACAAGAGCCTCTTTCACAACTTTCTTAAGACAAGAAAAGAAGACAGTATAATCAAGTTTGTAGTGTCATTCGAAAGAATGTCACCTGAAAAACGTGAAAAGCTGTTTGACTTTTTTCTTAAGGAAGATTACGACTGTGAGAGTGAAGAGAAGGTTCACTCATCGACACAGAAAAAATACTTCAAGGAACTGTTGGGAATCGGCAAGGAGCCGGAAGAAATCCAACAAGGCCTCAGTACAGGTACTATGGTTCAGCCTACAGACGTGGAAAAGTTCGCAAAAGTTTTCCCGTACAAAGTGACCAAAATCAAATAAGGAAAAAATTATGGCAAAAGAGAAAACAACAACACCTGAGCAGGACTTCTCGTTCCTGAATGCCGAAGACCAAGCAAAAGGTTTTGAGCAGATAGGAATGGGAGAACAGGCCATACCGTTTTTACGGTTAGCCCAAGAGCTCTCACCTCAAGTAAAGGAAAGCAAGCCTGAATACATCGAAGGTCTTAAGCCGGGAATGATATTCAACTCAGTCACTAAGGAAATCTACGAGGAAGGCCTCGAGATTGTTTCTGGTGGCTTTGAACACGTATACATCGAATGGCCTCCTGAACGAGGTTCAGCTGCTCCATTAGCTTATCACGCAGCGGATATGATTGATAAAGTCGCTGCTGATAAATCAAAGTTCGGAGACTGGAGAACCAAAGACGGCAATAAGCTAGAAGAAAACTATCTTTACTATTGTCTTGTCGTTGGAAAGGAAGGAGAAGGAATCTGCGTTCTTCCTATGAAATCCACTTCAATTAAGGTGGCGAAGCAATGGAATCGCCAGCTCCTCAATAAAGTACTGCCCAATGGACAGAAAGCGATGCCTTACTATCTCACTTGGACAGTGAAAGGTGCTCCTGAATCCAAAGGTGGAAACGACTACTGGCAATGGAAAGTCGACTGGAAAGGTTACGTGACGAAAGATCTTTACGAAGCTGTCTCCACCGAACGGAAGTCCCTGCCTACAGTATCATCTCTGGACTTTAAACAACTTTCAGGTCCGGATGGTTCTGTGGAATCAGAGAAGAGCGATAGCGAGGTTCAATATTAAACTGTTATCATCTCCTGATAAAAATTAAACTGGAGGGAGGCTATTTGACGGGCCTCCCTCTTTCAACTATGAGAGACTTATTAACAAAATTATTTGGAATAGGAGTGATCCTAGTAATGGCTATGCCGATAGGCCTGATACTAGGAACAAGAATAAAAAATGAGAAACGAACTAGAACAGATAAAAGTGAAGGTGAAGCACTTAATTAAGCCGACGTATTTAGCCTATGGATTTGGATTTCTTTCTTTTATATTCGCTATGCAGGTTTTCATCGTATGGAACGATGGAAATAAAAGAGTTGACAGAACCATAGAAAAATTCACATACATTAAGGACCGTCAGCATATAGACAAGGTTCTTACAGAGAACGATAGATACACGAAGGTCACCACCTTCTACTCTGAGATATCCTCCACTTATTTTCAAAAGTATCACGAAAAATATAATGTAAAAGATAAGTGGATGTATCAAGGTCTGAGTGATTCTCAGCTAGCTCAGGTGTTCAATATGTGGTTCCTAGGAAGCAAGTTGATAGGCTGTTCGTTTATGCTGTTACCTGCGATAGCCACTAGGGAATCATCCGGAAATCCAATATCAAGAACATACAATGAAGACGGAACCATACTAGAGGCTGGATTGTATAACAATAGATATACAGCGGTGATGCAATCTAGAGGATATCAATCACTGATGCCTGAATCTCTTAAGAAATATTTTGAATTTTATTTCACTACAATGGAAGACTTGTGGGATCCAGTGAATGCTACTAGGATTGAATTCTGTCTAGTGTGGGGAGAATTGATTTACTTCAGGCGGAACAAGGCTTGGTACATCACTGCTGTCCATTGGGGAAATCATAAGATATCCAGATTGTATCATAACGGAATTGTTCCTCCTGATGATTTCAAATTCAATATCGGTAAGATTAATGAAGATGTTAGAAATCCATTCGTGTATTATTTCATCATTAATCAGTACATAGATTCATTCGAAAGATTCTCAACTAAGGTGCGAATAGACAAACGATATGATAAAATATATCGAGAGAAATGTGGCAAGTTAGAAAGAGAGTATATCAACTCCAAGAAATACTTTCAAGAAATGATAGAACTGTACGAGGAAGAGAAACAGGACAAGAAAGAATTCGAACAAAGAAGAAAGATAAGGGATAAAAAGTTTGAGAAAAAGATAAGAGAGTTCAACGTATATTGCATAGAAACTCAAGCTGCGATAAAGGAAGGAAGATTCAAAAAGATAAAAGATTTATACAATGTATTTCGTTCTGATTTGAGAAAGTTTATCAAAGAAATGAACGAAGAAAAGAACAATGATATTCGCTGGAAGATTAAACTAATTCTTTATTCATCAAGTGTATTAATTCTAGCTTATCTTGTTCTAGTTACCATAGGAGCTATCAAATTTTTAAGGTTGAAGAAAAAGCATCGTGCCTGAATTCACAATAACCGAGTTAGATTATTTTAAAAAGTTCTTTTCGGGCAACACTTCTGCCTATGGAAGACACATCTATTCCAGTAAAAAGAAAGGCGGTCAGAAACGAGAAGGCCAGAGCTTCACAATAAAAGAACCGTTAACCGATGCTCAGTATATCGCTCATCTAGAAGGAAAAGAAGGACTAGGAGTCATTCCTATAAATGCAAATAACAAATGTAGATTCTTCGTGCTCGATGTGGATGACTATACTGGTCGTGAAGACATAATACAAAAGATCTATGATAATGCTTTTCCTATTGTTCCCTTCCGTTCTAAGAGCGATGGTCTGCATCTTTATTGCTTCTTGGATAAGCTAGAACCAGCGGACAAGGCCATCAAGATAGCGAAAGCATTTATTCCTATTTTAGGACTGGCTAACACCACAGAAATATTCCCTAAGCAATTTAATTTAAAGGAAGGGCAAATAGGGAACTGGATTAATATTCCGTACTACGGAGGCCACAATAGTCGTCAAGCTATGGTAGCCAAAGATAATAAGCTAATAGCATTTAGCGAAGCTATGTACTTAATAGACAAGGCAAAGCAACGTCTAGAACTGCTAGAAAATTTTCTTGGTAACACAGAACTGTGCGACGCTCCACCTTGTCTACAATCTATATACTATGAAAAGGACACTGACTTCAGGAACCAATACTTATTCTCCCTATGTCGTTATCTCAAAGCGAAGCACGGAGATGAGTTTGATATTCTGATACAGAAATATAATCTAGAATTAGGCAAGCCGATACCTGCGAACGAACTAGATAAAACCATCGTGAGTTCCCATAAGAAAAAAGATTATTCATATCGTTGCACCGAAGAACCATTGTGTTCTCACTGCAACAAGAATCTCTGTCGGGAAAGAAAGTACGGTATTGGGGGAGAGGAAGTGTCGGAGTTAAACTTCGAACAGTTCATTCAATACACGTCTGATCCACCCTATTATGAATGGGTAATAAACGGCTCCAGTATGAAATTTTATGCGGAGTCAGACATAATAAACCAACTCAAATTTCGTGAGTTGTGTTTCCGCAGACTGCACGTTCTTCCTCCTAGAATGAAGGATGCGCAGTGGACTAAGATAATCAACAGAGCCTTAAAGAACATAGAAATCGTGAAGATAGAAGAGCACGATGATATGTCCACAGGTTCAATGTTCAAAGAATTGCTGTATGAATTCTTTGAGCGCAGAGCTCAGGCCGAAACTAAACGAGAGATACTGTTTGATAAGGTCTACAAAGATCAAGCAGAAAACGAATACATCTTTCGTTCTAAAGCCTTGTCCGACTTTCTAATCAACGTCAAGAATTTCCGATTTTATACAATGACAGAAATTCAAGACAGATTAAAGTTGATGGGAGGCAGAGCTGTTAAGGCTTATATAAGTAAGAGCAATCCTACCTGTCGTGTGTGGAAGCTTCCTTTGAAAGCTCTCGCAAAATTTATGCACGCGAAGATTAAAGAGGATGAATTCGAAGTTGACTTTGCTAAAGGAGAAGAAGATGGAAAAGAAGAAATGTATTAAGGTATATGTATCTGGAAAGATAACAGGGTTGGAATACTCAGTAGCCAAACATAATTTCGTCGTAGGAAGTGTCCAAGTTAGAGAGTATTTTATAAAGAAAGGATATGAACAAGTCGCAATATTCAACCCGATGCAGAAGCCAGGAATTCATCAGGGAGTTTCGTATGAAGATTGTATGGAGATTGACTTTATGTATATCAACAAGTGCGATGCAATCTATCTTATGAAAGGTTGGGAAGACAGCAAGGGAGCTCAGATGGAAAAGAAATATGCTCAGTTTATGAACAAGGTTGTATATCAAGAAATCCACGGAGAAATATGTCGATTAATCTAATCTACGGTCCGCCCGGAACTGGAAAGACCACCTACCTTCTTAATCTGCTCGAGGACTTGCTTAAGAGATATGGTCCAGACGAAATAGCATACGTCAGCTATACTCGGAAAGGATCTTACGAGGGCAGAGATAGGGCACTAGAACGATTCAATTATGCAGAAGAAGACTTTCCATACTTTCGCACCTTGCACAGTATAGCCTTTAGGGAATTGAGAATGTCCCGGGCCTCTATGATAAGTCGGGCATACTATAAATCCTTTTCAGAAAAGATGGGAATGAAGTTCACAGGATTTTATACTGAAGACTTTCGTAATGACGATGACAGGTATCTGTTCTTCGACATCCTACATAGGAATAATCCGAAAGCTGCGAAGCGATTTCTCTATGATATGGACACTGAAAAATTGAGGTTCGTCCAACACAATTATACAAGGTTCAAGAAGCATATGAACATCTTTGACTTTACCGACCTGCTAGAAAATTATGTCAAAGAGGGAAAGTCCTTGCCTGTCAAAGTCGCAATCATTGACGAAGCTCAGGATCTTACCAGCCTACAATGGAAGATGATTTGGAAGGCTTTCTGCGAGTGCGAGGATATATTTATTGCCGGGGATGATGACCAAGCTATATACGAATGGTCTGGAGCGGACGTGGATTATTTTCTAAACCTCAAGGGAGATACTCAAATACTTGGCAAGAGTTATCGACTGCCTGACAACATCCTCAAGTTCTCCGAAGGAATCACAGAGCGAATAGAGCACAGAGTATCCAAGGAGTACAAGGGCACAGGCAAGGAAGGAAGGATAAAGTTTCTAGGTCAATTAGACGAAATACAATTAGATGAAAAGCAATCCTACCTTTTCCTGGCCCGGAATAATTGGTTCTTAAAAGAGTATGAGGAGTTTCTTAAGGCCCGGGGAATAGTGTATCGCAAGAAAGGAGTATTGTCTATTGATATGAGAGACTTCCACGCTATAAGAGACTTCGTAGAATTGAAGAAAACTAGAGACAATAAGTTTATGACCTCAGCCTTGAGAACTAGAATAAAAAAGAATGTTGATCTTAATCTTCAATGGTACGACAACTTAGATTTACCATCGGAAAAAATAAATTATTATCGAGAAGTATTGCGTCGCAAAAAGAATATCGATGATATCAAAATTGAGGTAGGTACTATTCACTCCGTGAAAGGTGGCGAAGCTGACAACGTCGTATTGTTATCCGACGTCACGAAAAGTGTCTACCGAAATCTAGAAAACAATCCTGACAGCGAACACCGAGTGTTTTATGTTGGAGTCACCCGGACTAAACAAAATCTATACATAGTCAATTCAAGAACTAAAAATGAATATATCTTTTATAGGAGGCCAAGATATGAATAAAGAATTTTTTTCTACTCATAATTTCAACGATACGTACGGAGAAATACTCCACGTGTTGACCAACCATCCGGAACATAAAACCAAAAACAGGAAGGGAGAAACAATATACGAATTGATGAATCCGACTATCATCCTTTCTCATCCGGAAAATTGCTATGCTACTATTCGTAATATGTCAATGCCATATTTGATAGGCGAGCTAATCTTCTATTTGAAAGGAGAGAACAAGGTAAAGAACATTGAGAAATACTCTAAGTTCTGGAAAACGATTAGTGACGATGGAGTTAACCTCAATAGCTGTTATGGATACTACATTTACAAAATGAAAATCCCGGGCCAGAGTTTCAATCAGCTGGAATACGTTGTGGAGCAGTTCAAAGCTAACAAGGAGAGCAAGAAAGCTGTGATGACAATTTATTCAGGAGAAAGACATAGCTATAAGACTAAGGACAATCCCTGTACAATGTACATTCAGTTCAATATTAGGAATGACAAATTGAATATGGTTGTAAATATGAGGTCCAACGACGTATGGTTTGGATTGCCTTACGATGTTCCTTATTTTGTTTTTCTGCAACATCAAGTTCTTTACAAGGTGCAGGAAACTTATCCGGAAGTAAAGTTAGGAGTATACCACCATCGGCCCGGGAGTCTTCATCTCTATGAAAGAAATCTAATGGCTGTGGAAGAGATATTAATCAAACCTCATTCAGATATAAATGTCCCGGGCCTAACCGAAGAGACAATGAAACAGCTAGGTCATTTTATTTACTGGCACGACAATATGAACAGTAGAAAAGTGACTCAAAGATTTATCCGTGATCCGTTTCTATTATGGGCAATGGACATATTAAAAAATGTCAAATGGCTGGACGAGGCTTGGAAAGTTTCCAAGAAGTCTAAGTGTTTGAAAAAAGAAGTGGGAGGAATCTATGTTAAGAACGACAAAGTTATTTCTGAAGGTTGGAGCGGACGGCCAAGTGCAATGGGAGCCTGCAAGACCTGTGTCCGTAAGACTGAAACGTTTTATCAGGATGGTTGCAATTCAATTCATTCTGAATATCGTGCTATGCTTCGTCATTGCCGTAAAGGTAAGTCTATCAAAGACTTTAAAGGCTCTACAGTCTATCTAACTCACGGACCGTGCGACCAATGTATGAAGCTTCTTGTAGAACTCGGAGTGAAGCGATGTGTTTTTGATGTATATTACAAGACGGATTTCAAAAAATACGCTGGATTCATCGAAGTTTTTGATAAAAATGGTCGGGAGTTAACGGCAAAATAAAAGCAAGCATTTAGGTAGGGGTGGGAGGCCACAAATTAAGGCGGCCTAACATTGTACCCATTCCAGTAAAAAGTACTGACCTAAATGCTTGCTTTTAGATAAAGCAAGCATTTAGTAGGTAAAAACGGAGCGAAAATGACATTCGGAAAGACAAATTGCCCTAACTGCGGTATACAATTTGAAAAAATTAGGAAGAATCAGAAATTCTGTTCCAAGAAATGCTATAGTGAAATCCATAGGCCAATGTCTCCTAGACAACGCAACCGATGTCCGGAGTGCTCAAGGGATTTTCAAGGAACTAAGAAAGATAAATATTGTTCCGATGAGTGCAGAAAGAAAGTTAAGAACAGAAAGAATGATGCATACAGAAAGAAAACATCAGTGCGTATGAAGTGCCGAGTATGCGGAAGAATGTTTTATGGCAGAAATATGAGCCCAGTATGTTCTTCCCATTGTAGAAGTTTATTCAATAAAGGAGTAGATCATGGATAGATATCCCCCTATAGAAAAAATAACAGCCTTTCCATTACTGGCTGTGGACATTGAAACTTACGATCCAGAGTTAAGAGAACTTGGCCCGGGAATGTATCGAAGAGACGGAAACATATTGGGAGTTTCAATTAGCAACGGAGAGTTCAGTGAGTATTACAATATAGGCCATCGTGGAATCAAGCAGGAAGAAAAGGAAAACAATATAAAGTATCTCCGCGAGTTGCTTAACACGGATGTTCCTAAAATTGGGGCCAACCTATTATATGATGCTGACTGGCTGAGCAATCATCTTGGCATCAATTTAAAAGGCCAACTGAACGATGTGCAGATTGCCGAACCTTTAATCGATGAATATCGAGATACTTACTCTTTGAATTC